>Ga0209186_1001059_pt1 | contig 20972 bp, 15 predicted proteins | sample SidtaG_FD_187426 | JGI IMG/M metagenome (GOLD analysis project Ga0209186, IMG submission 187426) | Marine algal microbial communities from Sidmouth, United Kingdom - Sidmouth_Male2 metaG (SPAdes) (version 2) | ecosystem: Host-associated > Algae > Red algae > Unclassified | place: Sidmouth...
CAGAAGTGAGAGGTTTTGCAAGCCGTAAAGCATTGATTTTCAAAAAGTAAAGACCTCTCGCTTTTAACTGGGCCGGCTCCCGGAAGTAACAGGTCGCTCGTTCATTGCTTAAAAAACTGGTGTTTTCGGTCAGGCACTATATACGTTCTTTTGAGTAGCACCGTGTAATCATTTGATGTTAATAAAATCTGATCGATATCATCATTGGCAATTAATTCTGAATTCGAACCACCTTTCTTGATTCTAATCTTTTTTGATGATGCCGAAATTGGAAGATCGACCATACAACTGATTTCTTTCCCATGCAATATTTTTCCCTTCACATATTGTGCTTGAACATCCGTAGATAAAAGTTGGAAAAGAATGGCAAGAGAAATAAGAAATAACAATTAGTATTTTGTAATTCATTTTTTTAGGTTTATTGTACTACAATAATGAATTGAATTTTAGTTTCAAAAACACTGTCACCCCATCTTCCACATTAGACAAGGAAACATCATCCGCCATTTCAAGCAATTCCGGTTTGTATTGGAGACTGGACTCCGAAATCTTCAACTTGGAACATGGAGATCAATGCTTACTTCCTAGTTATTCTTCACAAATGTCTTCAATATAATCAAAGATTTCATTTGCCGAAACGGTGGTTTTCGATTTGAAGTGGTCCAATGTTTTTTTATCATTGGAGAAATAGCTGTCTAATTTCTTTTTTCGTTGTTTGTTAAATCCGATAGCCATCATGTTTCCGGCAATCATAAACGAGCCAACTTCCGTCGGGTATGGTTCATTGGGTCTTTGCAGATAATGTGCAGCTATTCCATCCATAGTAAGGCCTATTAAGTTTCCACTAATAGAAACATTATATCCAATAATTCCTGTGTAGGAATTAATGTTTTCACAAGATCGTTGTACTTCTACCCAAAATCTCGTTTTTGATTTTTTCGTGCCACCTTTCAATTTGATCGTTTCTACATAAGTTCTTTTAATTAGGACACTATGACCATTTGACGTTAATAAAATCTGATCGATATTATCACTAGAAATTGATTCTGATTTCGAACCTTCTTTTTTGATTCTAATATTTTTTGATACCGCCCGAATAGGTAGATCAATCCTACAACTGATTTCTTTTCCACTCAGTAGTAATACTTTTCCATCCACATATTTTGCTTGAACATCCATAGATAAAAGCTGGAAAAGAATGACTAGAGAAAGAACAATTAGTGTTTTATATTTCATTTTTTAAAGTTTTAATGTACTTATATTAATGAATTTCAAACTTAATTAGTTCCTTAATTGAATTTATTTTTCAAAAATACAGCTACACCATCTTCCACATTAGACAAGCCAACAGCATCCGCCAATTCAAGCAATTCTGGTTTGGCATTGTTGACTGCGACTCCGAAATCTACAGCTTGGAACATGGAGATGTCGTTAAAATTGTCGCCAAAAGCGATAGAGGTGGGCTTGACGGGCTTTTCTTGGTCTGTTTGGAGGATAGTGTTCACTGCATGTCCTTTAGACGTCTCAGCGCTTGAAATTTCGAGATAGGTGTCCTTGGAACGGTATAAGTGCAATTTTGAGGAGAACTGATCCGCTAAACTATTAACAATGGCGTCAATGCGTGCTTTATCTCCCATGACCATAATCTTATGTGCTGGAATGTTATTGGAAGTCATGAATTTGCTATCGATAAAAGTAGGGGAGACTCTGGTATTGTTAACTTCTCGCTTGGTCCAGTAATCGTTTTCAAAGGTATACCATTCATCGTAAGAGTAAAGAGATAGGTTGACATTGAAAGCAGTAACCATATCGTAAATTTTTCTAGTCAATTCTGAGGAAATAGGAAGATCTAAGATGATATTTGATTGGTGCAAGTAATCCTTGCCAGATCTTAAGACGAGACCACCATTGTAGCAAACTAGTGGGGCTTCTAAAATTCCTAATTCTTCTTGGAAATAAATCATTGCCTTGGGCATTCTCGAAGAGATGAGAATGATGGTGGCTGCTTTCTTGACTTCTTGTAAAACGGATACGGTTTGCTTGGAAAGGCGTCGATCCTTGTTGAGTAGGGTTCCGTCAATATCTGAAAATACATAGTTCCACATTGGTTTGCTTGTTTTGGATTTTTATTAGGGTAATAATACTAATAACCTGGTTAAAACGATATCGATCATTGGGCTTTTGGGGTGATTGTTGGTAGCACTTTCAGCCCTGCCTTTCGTTGCGCAGCGGGCAGAGCTGAAAGTGGGTGCCAATCCTACCTACGACCACAGATATTCCTCATTGTAATCAACTTTATATTGTTTAAGAAAAGTCAGATATTCTTGTTTAAAAGTCTTCTGAGCATGATGAATATGTTGCCTTTTAATATAGTTAATCACAACATCAACTTCTCTTGGGTTAACAGAAAATGCGCCATGTCCATTTTGCCAACTAAAATTCTCACCTGGAATTTTATTTAACTTTTTACTCCATCTGGAGCTATTTGTTTTTATCTCTTGTACAAGTTTCACCAATGTTGTCTTTTTAGATAGCATGCAAAGAACATGGACATGATCTAGATGACCCCCTACAATTAAAGGTTTACACTCTTGCAATTGGCAAATGCCACCAATGTAATTATACAATTCTTTCTCAAAAGATGGTTTTATTAATGGTAAATGATCCTTAGTACTAAAAATAATATGGATGTAATTTTTTACAAGTGATTGTCCCATTTTAAGTATTTTTTTGATTTAGGTAATTAAGAAGTTCTACTATATAGAGTCAAATTTTTAAAAATTCCACACGGGAAGAAATGTTAAATTTTTGTCAAGACGGTGTAGTTTTCAGTAAATCAATGTTTTGAGAGGAGTTTTTAGTGCGTAAAAATTTTTATAACACACTTTCAGCGTTCAAAACAAGAGGGACTTGAGGACCCAGGGTTTTACCCTGGGCTGACAGATGCCACACTTTCAGTGCTCAAAATTCCTGTTTTTTAAATACTAGTAATTAGCCAAACTCGATTCCCAAGGTTTAACCCAATTTTCCCTTAGGCTGACAGATGCCACACTTTCAGTGCTCAAAATTCCTGTTTTTTAAAAAACTAGTAATTAGCCAAACTCGATTCCCAGGGTTTAACCCGATTTTACCCTAGGCTGGTAGGATACCGCACTTCAGAGTGCTCAAGTTACAATACTTAGCCAAAAAACTAGTAATTATCCTAAATTGAGACCAAGGTGCAATCTTACCTCCTATCTAAATCATGTCATCAAAGCACTGAAAGTGCGCTTTGAGTGCTGAAAGCACGGCATCTACCAGCCCAGGGTGCCGCGCAGCAGAACCCTGGGATCCAAACACCTCATTCTACCAAAGCGCTGTAAGTGCGACATCGTCTTTCTATACGTTAAATTCTAATTTGAGCAATTGGTAACATTTCAACCCTGCCTGCTGCGAAACGGAAGGAAGAGCTCAAAATTCCTGTTTTTTAAATACTAGTAATTAGCCAAATTCGATTCCCAAGGTTTAACCCAATTTTCCCTTAGGCTGGTAGGTGCCGCACTTTCAGAGTGCTCAAGTTACAATACTTAGCCAAAAAACTAGTAATTATCCTAAATTAAGACCAAGGTGCAATCTTACCTCCTATCTAAATCATGTCATCAAAGCACTGGAAGTGCGCTTTGAGTGCAGAAAGCACGGCATCTACCAGCCCAGGGTGCCGCGCAGCAGAACCCTGGGATCCAAACACCTCATTCTACCAAAGCGCTGTAAGTGCGACATCGTCTTTCTATACGTTAAATTCTAATTTGAGCAATTGGTAACATTTCAACCCTGCCTGCTTCGCAACGGAAGGAAGAGCTCAAACTTCCTGTTTTTTAAAAAACTAGTAATTAGCCAAACTCGATTCCCAGGGTTTAACCCGATTTTACCCTAGGCTGGTAGATACAGTCTGTAAAAAAAACTAAAATGAACGTCCTTAGAATTAGTTGTAGAGAAAAATTCTCCTACCTTAGGAGCAAAGGAGTTTTTTTACAGACTGGATACCGCACTTTCAGAGTGCTCAAGTTACAATACTTAGCCAAAAAACTAGTAATTATCCTAAATTGAGACCAAGGTGCAATCTTACCTCCTATCTAAATCATGTCATCAAAGCACTGAAAGTGCGCTTTGAGTGCTGAAAGCACGGCATCTACCAGCCCAGGGTGCCGCGCAGCAGAACCCTGGGATCCAAACACCCCATTCTACCAAAGCGCTGTAAGTGCGCCATCGTCTTTCTATACGTTAAATTCTAATTTGTGCAATTGGTAGCATTTTCAACCCTGCCTGCTTCGCAACGGAAGGAAGAGCTCAAAATTCCTGTTTTTTAAAAAATTAGTAATTAGCCAAACTCGATTCCCAGGGTTTAACCCGATTTTACCCTAGGCTGGTAGGTGCCGCACTTTCAGAGTGCTCAAGTTACAATACTTAGCCAAAAAACTAGTAATTATCCTAAATTAAGACCAAGGTACAATCTTACCTCCTATCTAAATCATGTCATCAAAGCACTGAAAGTGCGCTTTGAGTGCTGAAAGCACGGCATCTACCAGCCCAGGGTGCCGCGCAGCAGAACCCTGGGATCCAAACACCCCATTCTACCAAAGCGCTGTAAGTGCGACATCGTCTTTCTATACGTTAAATTCTAATTTGAGCAATTGGTAACATTTCAGCCCTGCCTGCTTCGCAACGGAAGGCATGGTTCCTCCTCAATTATTGAGTATTTTTTAAACAAAAAAAGCCCCCGTTTTCACGGAGGCTTCATATTAAGTCGCTTTTCAGCGAATAATCTAAAGTTATTATTCAGAAAGCTTAACGAACTGAACAGATTTAGTGAACCATCCATTCTCACCTCTAAGAGTGATGAAGTAAGTCGCCTGTGCAAGACGGCTAACATCAAGATCGATAACATTCTTACCAGCGTTAGTAGTAACTTGATCAGTCATTACTGTTCTTCCTAATACGTCAGTTACAACAACATTTGTAGCTTCTCCATCGTAGTAGCTATTGAAGTTGATTGTCAATGATTGATCACTAACAGGGTTAGGGAAGATTGATGATATTGTATTACTACATTCTCCACCAACAAGGTAAACTACTTTACTGTAGGTAGTTGTTCCATCAATGTCAATCATTTCAAGACGGTAGTAGTTTTGTGCAGTCAATCTCGCATCCACAAAAGAGTAGTTCAATTGTGCAGTTGAGAAACCAGCAGCGTCAACTCTATCTAATGTATTGTAATTCTCTCCATCAGTACTTTTCTGTACATTGAAGTGGCTAGTATTTACTTCATTAGCAGTTATCCAAGTCAAGTTAGTTTTACAACCTTCCTTAACAGCTTCGAAAGCAACTAAGTCTAAAGGCATCAATTCGTCAGCTAGAACTGCAAAGTCATAAGACATGTGCGTAGGTTCTGATCCTGGAGCAGTAAGATTATGTGTTGCATCAGACAAACCTTGTGTTGGTTCAGCCGTTACACCAGCTGGATCATCTGCATCAATGAAATCATCAATTCCTTGATCAATTAGAGAAGGTAAAATAACTTCACTAGGGAATGCAAGTTGTGCATCAGCAATCAAGTTAGGTACTTTTATAGAGTACACAGCACCACTGTTAGGTCCGTTGTAATCTTCATCAAGTAATAGACCTGTGAATGAATAAGCACCGTCAGCATCAGTAATATCAGTTAAAGTAACCATTGTACCATCAGGGTAAGTGATCATTAACTGTACTTCAACACCAGGAATTGGCTCTTCATTAACATTAAGATCTTGAATACCATTCTTGTCACGATCAATCCAAACAACACCACCAACACTACCAGACTCGATGAAGTAACCAAAGTCAGCAGTAACATTGTCAACTGGATTTCCACCACCTAAAGTAACTGGGTAGATTTCAGTCTGACTTTCGTCATCGGCACCAGGAGTACCAAGGCTATGCCAATATCCAGTAAGTACTTGACACTCATCAGTAACGTCAACTAGGTAATCATTATCATCAGCTGGTAGATTCGGGAACGAGTAAGTTCCATCAGCAGCAGTCATAGTAGAAGTTATTAATGGCTCACCAGCATCTAGAACACCGTTTCCATTCGTATCTGAGTAAAGATCGATTTTTACACCTTCAACACCTGGCTCATCATCATCAGTACCAGGGATACCATCAGGACCGTCAGGGCCATCATTAATACCATCAGCATTTGAATCAATCCAAACTAAAGAACCAATGCTACCAGGAGTGTCAGCTTCATAACCGAAGTCAAGCGTCAAATCAATACCACCTGGAGTTGTACTTAGATCAGTAGTTGCAGTGTTATCATTTCCACCATCAGGATCAACTGTAGGAGAAACGCCTTCAGGCAATGTAGCAGGATCAACCGTTACACTGTATGTTTCTGTAGGATCTAATCCAGGGAAAGCGTAAGCACCATTTTCATCAGTAGTAGTTGTCGCAATGACGTTTCCTTGGTCATCTCTCAATTCAACAACAACACCTTCGATACCTTCATTTGGATCAGGTAAACCATCTTGGTTGTAATCAATGAATACAACATCTCCGATTAAACCATCATCAACATCTTGACCTTCTGGAGTATATCCAAAGTCTTCGTCTAATTCATCAGCACCTGCAAGAACAACAGTAGACATACCGTCATTACCACCATCAGGATCTTCAGTATTCTCTAGATCGTCAAGAACGTTATCAGTATCAGTTACTACAACAGTGTAAGTACCATCATCCAAACCTGGGAATATGAACTCACCGTTTTCGTCAGTTACTGTAGTTGCGATTACATCACCATTAGCATCAAGCAATGCTACTGTAACACCTGGGATACCTGGTTCATCAGGATCTTGAGTACCGTCAGCATCTGAATCAGCGTAAATTGTGTTACCAATATCACTTCCAGCTGGATCATTATAACCAAAATCAAGGTTTACATAATTGTCACCAGGAGCCAATACTACAGGATCACTCATGTCATCAGGAGTTGTAGCAGGAGTACCTGGCTCGTCTGGGTCACCAGATTGCGTTTTTCCAACTAATCCAGGAGAAGCAGGATCAACAACAACTGCATATTCTCCAGCTGGTAGGCTACTGAAGTAGTAAGTACCATCTGGGTCAGTAGTTGTAACGCCTGTACCAGTGTTACCGTTTTGGTCAACAGCAGCAGTGAAAGGCATGTCAGTAGCAGGATCAATCACTCCGTCTCCGTTTGTATCCGTGTAGATAGTAACAGTTACGCCACCAATTCCAGCTTCACCAGCATCTTGAACACCGTCAGCGTCAGCATCATTCCAAACTCTGTTACCTAAGGCTGCAAGACCAGTGTTACCAGTTGCATCGCCAAAGTTGTATCCAAAGTCACCAGTCAAGTTTTCTTCACCAGCTGCAAGCGTTATGTTATAACCGTTAGTTTGGTTACCCATATCTGCTCCTGGATTAACTGGGCTAGTTGTTTGCGCCATTCCAGAAGGAAGTGTTGACTCATCAACTGTTACTGTGTAATCACCTTCTGGAAGGTTAGGGAAGATATATCCACCATTGGCATCAGTAACCGCAGTTGCAGTTGCATCACCAGTTAAGTTAACAGTAACACCAGCAATACCAGCTTCACCAGCATCTTGAATACCGTTACCATTTTCATCTAAGTATACAAAGTTACCAATAGCACCATCTACACGTTGTGCTCCAACTGCAAAGTCATAAGACATGTGTGTTGGCTCAGCGCCTGGGTTAGTAAGATCATGAGTCGCATCAGATAAACCTTGTGTAGGCTCAGCTGAAACACCTGCAGGATCATCTGCATCAATTAAGTCATCTCCTCCTGCGTCAATTACACTAGGTATAATGATTTCATTAGGAAATGCTGCTTGTGCTTGCGCCATTAAACTAGGCACTTTTATTGAGTAAACAACACCACTATTTGGTCCGTTAAAATCTTCGTCAAGTAATAATCCTGTGAATGCATAAGCACCATCAGCATCAGTAACATCAGTTAAAGTAACCATTGTACCATCAGGGTACGTAATCATTAACTGTACTTCAACTCCAGCGATAGGATCTTCGTCACCATTAAGGTCTTGTATTCCATTATTGTCACGATCAATCCAAACAACACCACCTACACTACCTGGCTCGATATAGTAACCAAAGTCAGCAGTAACATTGTCTACTGGATTACCAGCACCTAAAGTAACTGGGTAAAGATCAGTCTGACTTTCATCATCAGCACCAGGAGTACCCAAGCTATGCCAGTGACCAGTAAGTACTTGACCTTCATCAGTAACATCAACAAGGTAATCGTTACCACTTGCTGGTAGATTCGGGAATAAGTAAGTTCCGTCAGCAGCAGTTGTAGTAGACGCTAATAATGGCTCACCAGCATCTAAAACACCGTTTCCATTTGTATCTTCATAAAGATCGATAGTTACTCCTTCAACACCTGGCTCATCATCATCAGTACCAGCGATACCATCAGGACCGTCAGGGCCATCATTAATACCATCAGCATTTGAATCAATCCAAACTAAAGAACCAATGCTACCAGGAGTAGTAGGCTCATAACCGAAGTCAAGTGTCAAGTCAATTCCACCTGGTGCAGCACTTAGGTCTGTATCAGCAGTGTTATCGTTTCCACCGTCAGGATCTACACTTGGTGTAAGACCTGCAGGTAAAGTAGAAGGATCTACTGCTACGCTATAAGAAGCAGTTGGATCTAATCCAGGGAAACTATAAGCACCATTTTCATCAGTAGTCGTTGTAGCAATTACATTACCTCTGTCGTCTATCAATTCAACAACAACACCTTCGATTCCTTCATTAGGATCAGGTTGGCCATTTCCATTATAATCAATAAATACAACATCTCCGATCAAACCTTCACCTGGCTCTTGACCTTCAGGAGTATAACCGAAGTCTTGGTCTAAATCATCAGCACCTGCAAGTACAACAGTAGACATACCGTCATTACCACCATCAGGATCTTCAGTATTCATTTTGTCATCAAGAACATTATCTGTATCAGTCACTACAACAGTGTAAGTACCATCAGGCAAACCTGGGAATACGAACTCACCATTTTCGTCAGTAACTGTAGTTGCGATTACATCACCATTTGCATCAAGCAATGATACTGTAACACCTGGGATACCTGGTTCATCAGGATCTTGGGTACCGTCAGCATCAGCATCAAAGTATATTGTATTACCGATATCATTACCAGCAGGGTTATTATAACCAAAATCAAGATTTACGTAATTGTCCCCTGGAGCTAATACCACAGGGTCACTCATATTGTCAGGATTCGTAGCAGTTGTACCTGGCTCATCTGGATCACCAGTTTGAGTCTGACCTGGTAAACTTGCTGGGTCAACAACAACTGCATATTCTCCAGCAGGAAGATTACTAAAGTAGTAAGTACCGTCTGGGTTAGTCGTTGTAGTACCTGTTCCAGTTGCGCCATTTTGGTCAACAGCAGCAGTGAAAGGCATGTCAGTAGCAGGATCAATAACGCCGTCTCCGTTTGTATCTGTGTAGATCGTAACAGTTACGCCACCGATACCAGCTTCACCAGCATCTTGAACACCGTCACCGTCAGCATCATTCCAAACCTTATCACCTAAGGAAGCAGGACCAGTATTACCAGTTGCATCTCCTAAGTTATATCCAAAGTCACCAGTCAGGTTTTCTTCACCAGCTGCAAGCGTTATGTCATAACCGTTAGTTTGGTTACCCATATCTGCTCCTGGGTTTACTGGGTTAGCTGTTTGCGTCATTCCTGAAGGAAGTGTTGACTCATCAACAGTAATTGTGTAATCACCTTCTGGAAGGTCAGGGAAGATATATCCACCATTAGCATCAGTCACTACAGTTGCAGTGGCATCACCAGTTAAGTTAACAGTAACGCCAGCAATACCAGCTTCACCAAGGTCTTGAATACCATTACCATTTTCATCTAAGTATACATAGTTACCGATAGCGCCATCTTTACATCCTTCAATGCACAAGAAGTCACTAGTTTCAACACCAAGAGTGTCTTTAACGTAAACCGTATAACAGCCAACAGGTAGATCTGTTTGCGTGTCAGGGTAATCACATTCTGGTGGGAAGTTTACTGAGTAAGATCCACCTTCTGAACCTACAACACCAGGTCCTGCAACATCATCGTAGTAAATAATTTGAATCTCATCGATACAGTTGGTAAATTCGAATGCTACTCCACCATCAGCAGAGTTATTCAAACCAAAACCACTTTGAGCATCAAACATATTAGAACCGACTACAGCAACATTTGTTCCTGTAAAGGTATAGTCAGCAGGAGTAAGTGGTACAATTGCACCGTTGTTGAATAGGTTTACAATAGCAACATCGTCACCATCAATATCATTCAAGAACATAGACAGGTCACAAACTGGTCTGTCAAACGTAAAGGTACGAGACATATTGGCTCCATTAACACCACCAGTAAGTTGGTCATGGTCAACACCAGTACGTAGTGCGAATGTTCCGTTTAATTGTGTATCATTAATAATCTCTTCATCAATTGTCGCTCCACCACTGAATACACATTGGTTAACAGTTAGTGTCGCTCCTCTAATTGTGTAAAACTTGCTATTAATAGCATCTTCTACTATAGTGTTATCAACTCCTCCTGGAACAGGATTCGCTCCTACACCATCAAGCAATTGTAAGTTTGCCCAGTTAGTATCTGTACAAGGGTCTGGTAATGGTAATGGGTTACCATTATAATCTTCCCAGTAGAAATAAGGTGATCCTAATGCACTAGCATCTAAGTCACCAACAAGACAAGGATCGCAAACACCTACAAACGGATCAACCGTGTAAGAAGCAGTAGCGGTGCTACCTGTTGCGTCTGTTACAACCACTGTATAAGTATCAGCAGGTAAACAAGTTAAGTCTTGTGGACATTGATTTGGGAAATCTACTGTGTATGATCCACCTTCAGAACCAATAACTCCTGGTCCTGCAACATCATCATAATAAATAATTTCAATGGCGTCGATTGGTCCTGCAAAATTGAAGAACACGCTACCATTCAGGCTGGGTCCGAGTCCTCCATTTACGATAGATTCGAATTGGTTGGCTCCAACAACTGTAACATTAGACCCTGTAGACACGATTTCTGCAGGTGTTAATGGAACGGCTACACCTCCAAGGCTTAGATTCACAATAGCAACATCGTTATTATCTAAGTCATTCAACAACATTTCAAGGTTACTGATTGGCGGATTGAAACTTAAGGTACGTGACATATTCGCTGCACTCACACCACCTGTAAGCTGATCGTGATCAACTCCAGTACGTATACCAATAAAGCCAGTTTGCTGACTATTGTCGATAATTTCTTCATCAATACTTGCTCCGCCGCTAAAAACAGCTTGGTTAAGCGTTAGTACTGATCCGTTTAGATTGAATGCTTGCGTATTTACAGCATCTTCTACAATAGTATTGTCAGGTCCAACAACTGGATTCGCTCCTGTACCTGCTAATAAGTCAAAAAATGACTCACAAGGAGGGTTTAATGGGCTAGCACTAGTTGAAGACCATTCGTACGAGTAAGGTGGTACACCACCAGTTACGGTAAGGTCGATTGCACCGTCACTGTCTATAGGACAAGGAGCAGGTGAACAACTTACGTCAGCAACTGTAGCGGTCAGTGTTTGTGCATTCAGGTTACCTACAATGCCAACAAACATAAATACCGCTAGCAGCATCATAAAAGGCTGATAACGTTTGAGACTCTTCTTATCTCTTTTTTGTGTAAGGCTTAGATTATTCATGTAATGATTAACGTTTTTAGTAATAATTTCAAATCGAATTGGCTACTGATATTTGGAGATGGATTTGGGACATGGATCAATATCAGTTATGACATCTAAACCTAAAGACGTCCATGTTTCAAAATACGTTGCAAACAAACTCAAGTAAAATTATTACTAATATCATTCAAATTTAAGTTTTAAATTATTGACTGTCAGGTTTTTGTGTAATTTCGTCAATTATACTAAAAATCTATTTATCCGCTATTGGTGCCAAAAATGGCAATTAAAAAACTGAAATGTTTGGGTATTTAAAATTCAATAAAAGTGTGACTAGGTATTTTTGTTTTTGATGGGGTATTGGAGGGGAAATTGATATTTAAATATACTGTAAAATAGGGTGCTATTTATGCATAATAATTGATATGCATTAGTAGGATGTTGTTTGGGTTTCGTAAGAAATTTGATGTTTTTTTACCAAAAAATCTAATTTGGATTCGATTTTAATTGGCTTTTTTCTTGGAATTCTGAAAATTTAGTAGATGTGACTAGGAAAATTGAGGGAAATGGGGGATTTACTTAGGGGAGGGGGTGGTTTCAGTTTTGAATACTAGAGTGTATGGTGACTGTAATTAATTTTACATACGGTACGGTATACTCTCGTTCTTTATGATTGCAAGTACGCTAATTTGTTAATTATTCTTTTCAATAAACCCAGAAAATGTTGATATCCGTACACAAAAAACACTAGCAACACGCCAACACCAACCGACCAGACAGTAGCCGGGCATCCTCCAATTCCAACTCCCATATTCCTGCCTTTGGTGTCAGACATAAAAATTCACAGGAATAAGGATAATCCATCAAGGTCTGATCAGGATCAAGGTAAGACAAGATCATATTTATAGGTCCACAATGACTAAATATAACCATGTTTTCGGAATGACTATTCAGGAAATTTTCAAACCAGTTTTGAACGCGATAGACTAAAGAATCATGTGTTTCTATAAGGTTCTCTCGTTCCCTTAATTCTTTAGCGATATGGACCTTTTTTTGCGTCAATTGTTGGTAGTGCGCTAAGGACTGAAGTGTGCGGATATAATCACTGGAAAACACAAGATCTACTTGCTTCTTTTGTAAAAAGGCACCAATTCTCTGAGCTTGTAACTGACCATGTTCTCCTAAGGGTGGTCCGGGAAAACCCGAATAGAACGGTTCCTTAGGAGCAGCATGACGGACTAGATATACAATCATATTTTTAAGACGGTTTTTCCTTGTTCGTTGATGACCAATTTTTCATTTTTAAAATTTTCTACAAGGGCTTGACCATTGTAAAATACTTCTATTTGATGGTACCGGTTCGGATACAATGGATGGCCTTTTGAATTGATATGAAACCAACCCAATTCGTCTTTGGCAGTGGCAATCCCCTTATGAAAAATACCTAAATCTATAAACTCGTTCTGATGTAGGAACTGTCCCTTTGTATCTATATGTTTAAATTTGCCATTTCCTAGTCGAACACAAGCAATCCCATCCTTAAAATCCCCTGCATATCGATATTTTTCAGGATATAGAGGTTGTCCATGTTTATCAAGATGCTGGTAAGAATTGTCCTCTAGTCGAACACTACAGATTTCTTCTTGATAATTCCCACACCACAGATATCGCTGTATATAAATTGCCTTTCCATTGACATCAATATGATACCAGCCTTCTTCAGCAACAACAGCAGCCTTTTTACAGTAAAAACCAAAAGTCCTTTTATAGCGCTGCCGATAAACCGACTTCCCTTTTAGATCAATATGGTACCAGCCCGACTCATCCTGAACAGCAGCCAATCCTTCCTTGTGAAATTTGAGCGCCTGCAAAAAGGTTTTGCCAAAAAGCTGTTTGCCATTACAAGTAAAATGGGTTTGATCTTGCGAAAGATTTATTTCTGAATACGAGATTGACATATCATAATTTTTTGAAGCGAATTTAGCAGTTTTGTTTCGATGATTTCAAAATTAATAGCTTGCAAGAGTCCTTGATATTCATCTAGCGTGCGTTCGTAACTCTCGCACATGGCCAGCATATTCAAAGAAAGAAGGTGGGCGGTTGTCTCATTTTGAAGAATTTCAATAATATAAATGGTTCCTTCTTTAGAAAGAGCTTGGCAACAGTTCTTCAAAATAGCTTTTGCATCATTGTCATTCCAATCATGGAGCACTCTACTAAGAAGGATCGCATTTGTGGTGAAGGGCAAGGGCTCAAAAAAACTACCTGAAAAAACTGTAAATTTCGAAATCGATGCCCTGTCAATCAATTCTACTACTTCCGGCAAATCGAAGAGAATACAATCTATATTAGGGTTACTTTCTTTTATCAAACTAGTAACTGTTCCGACTCCACCACCAACATCTGCTAAATTTCGATGATTAGAGAAATCAATCACACTGCAAATTTCAGCATAATCATCTTTTGCATAATCCCGCATGGCGAGGTGATAGTTTCTAAGTTTTTTTGGGTTTTTCTGTAGGTATTTGAAGAAGGGTTTTTCGTATAGTTTTTCGAAACTCGGTTTTCCTGTTTTGAGAGTGAAGTCTAAGTGTTGCCAAGCGTTTAGGTGTTCCTGTCCCCATAAAAGGCATGCATTTTTAAGACTTTCGGGGTGGTTTTCAGTAAGGAGTTCTCCTTTGGAGGTTAAAAAGTGCTTTTGATTGCATTTTACTAAATATCCTTCCTCTATTAGGAATTCTATTAAGTGAAATAAAGGTTGGTTTTTAATACTTAGTTGGACAGAAATATCCTGAAGGCTTACAGTGTTATCTTTTATGAATTCGAACAAATTCAATTTACAGGCTTGAAATAAAGCCAAAAAGTGCCAATAAGAAGTAAAAATTTGTTTGAGTTGGGCTTTATCTGTTTGCATTAATTTATTGTTTAATTAGATTGATCCGTAGTATTTATCCCAAACCTGATCTTTGTAATACTTGTCCCAATGTTGATAATGAGCATAGTTACACCCACAAAAATGTCCACCATGAAATGAATCAGTCAGATCTTTTATAGGATTATGAATGTAATTTTTTGCATTTGACTGAAAAATGTCGGTTCTGGGAATAGTTAAGACTTCTTTTTCGCTATCTGTAAAAGATTTAACAATAAACCCTTGTTCGGAATGAAACAGATCCTTGAATCCTTCAAAATTAGGTAAATCTACTACATAAGTAGGAGGAAAACCGATCACACCTGCGTTTAGACCTAGGGGTAGGTTTGCATTTTCATAATATCCATAATTAGAACCATTCCAGTCAGAGTTTAAAAGTAATTTGTCTGAACCTATCCAGTTTAAAATTGTTTCTGGAATTTTCCAAAGTACAATGTCTGAATCTAATAGTAGTTCCCAGGAATTATTGTCTATTCTGGCTGGAATATATTTCCAAAATGAGTTTTTATTTTCAGAGTTGAAATGTTCATTTTTGCAATCAATTATTTCTATTTCATGGTCTAAAAGGCTCTTAATCTTCTTCTCTGAATATCTTGAAAGATTGTTTTGACATAGGACTAACCTGGCATTTTTAAAGAGCCTCCTTGCAAATAACACACTACAGTGTAGCATGTCATATGATTGCAGGGAGATTGGTCTTGCCTTATTCTCTCCAAAGGTCCATCTTATAACAAGATTTTTATGCATGAATAGGTTTTCTCATGTTACAAGTCTGACAAAGCGGATGTTTTTTATATTCATCAAGCAACTTTTGATAAGTCGGACTTTGGATAACATTCTCTAGTGTATTTTTATTAAAGTTTCCAAAATCACCAAGCATATTTCGTTGCAAATCGGGAGCACAACAAGGAGATATTTTACCAGTTGCAGAAATCCATAGTTCCCGATTTAGGAAAGGACATTCATAATTGTCAGGAATCACATTTGTCTCCTGGGGTTGAAGCGGGATAATATTCTCTAGCAGCACTTTTTGCCCATTAGGCTTTCGGTATTCGTTCTGTGCTTGGTAAGCTTGTTCTACATACACATTCCATTGTTTAATACTAGCTTCATTTTGACGAAAAGACAAGTCCTTGATTTCATCGAAATGGTCCCAAAGTTGGTGGCCTTTTACTCGGTCAATATCTAATTCTGCAGCCAGTTTGATGATGTCTGCCAATTCATGCATATTGTTTTGCATGAAGGTGAGTTGGAAAGTAATTCTGCAGAAATATCCTGTTTTTTGAAAATGATCATTTCGTACACGGACAAATTCTTTTACGTTACCAATTGTTTCTTCAAAGTCGATACGCAGCATTACTTTTTCAGCCGTTTCTGCAGTAGCGCCGTTCCATGAAATCTTGACATCTGAGGTTATGGGAACAATTAAATTTGCCCATTCTGTCACGCTCTTTTCTGTCGTTTTTGGAAAGGTGCCATTCGTAGTCAAATTCATTCGAATATCATACTTATAACACAACTCAATGAAATGTGCAAAGTGCTTATAAATAAGTGGCTCGCCCATTGTGGAGGGGATGATCTCCGTTATCCCTAGTGCTTTAGCTTGTTTGAAGATGGATTCTAGCCATTCCCTGGGCATACGTCGCCGCTTTCCACCTAAAACATCCTTGATATAATTGGAGTGGGGACTGTGTTCCTCACACATAGTACAAGACAAATTGCAATCTTCAGGGTTGGTGTCTAGCGTTAATCGCCAGACCTTGTGTTTTTCGTGGAGCATAAATTAAATTAGTTTGAATAACAAAAATAATAAAATAACAATTAGCATTGCCAGAGATTAAAGTAAATCTCTAACAATGCCGTTGACGACCTCTATTGGTCAATCAATTCATCCCATTTATCTGGCCTGCTATCATATCCTCTAGATGTCCAATAGACATCACTGGTAGGATTAAGTTGATCAGAATGATTGTCAAGATCTGCTTGAGAATAATCATTATCATTTTCCATAATTAATTGTATTTATAAGTTAAAAAATTAAGATTTGCCTTTGCGCTTTTGTTGCAACTGTTTCCCCCGATTTCCCTGTGCTTTATCATATTGTTTATTGGTGCCTTTTGTACCTTTGTTTGGATTCCGCTGATTTGTGGAATTGTCTTTTGGATTAATTTTTTTTGACATTATTATTTGATTTTTAATTAAATTGCCTACTCTATATTGTTTTCGGCTTCCCAATACTTATTAAAATGAGCTCTTTGAACAAGTTGACCACAAGGTACATATGTGAGATATAAATAACCGTACCCCTGAAATACTAACACGTAAACCACATATATTTGTGTAATAAAAATTCAATGATGGATGAATTAATTAAAAAACAACCTGAACCGAGGCAATCGAGAATACAATCCTTGAGAAACTATCTCCAAAATCCAGGATATTTTTCAATTCTTTTGCTTGGAGAAAGAGGGACGGGCAAAACACATTGGATCAATTATTTTACTGAAAAACTACCGTTAAAAGGAAACATTGTCACAATAAATTGCCCATTACATGAACCTTTAGAGGAATTCTGGGATTCAACATTTAAAGTAGCAAACAATGGATATCTAATAATAGATGAGGTTGAGAAACTAGATAAGAAAAGCCAGGAGATCATTCTTCAAATCATGTCTACAGGTAATGGACGTTATGGATTTATTGAAAAGGAACATTTAGTTCGAGTTGTGTTTACTTCTTCCTACGATATTACTGCACTAAGAGATACGGAAGAATATTTGACACATGCTTTCTTTGACAGAATTGCACAACTAACAACAGAACTACCATCCTTCAAAGAAATTGACAAAGGTATTCGAGATGATTTTAAAGCTACCTGGGAAAAAATGGCTTTTGGAAAAGCGACTGGCGAAAAATATAGGAAACCTGGTGAATCACTTCTACATTGGCTTAAAATTAACTCTAATATACTGCATGGTAATTTTAGGGACTTAGACAAAATCGCTATTAACTGGAACCAAATCCAATTAAACGACAATACCCTTGACGATAGGACAATACTTGAAAAGATTAAACAAGATTTTACCAAATATTATCACTTCCCTGGACACAAAACTGAACTTCATGATACTTTTCATTTTGTTAAGGGGAAAACAAAGAAAGAAATGGAAGATGAATGGAGAAGGACTTTTAAACGGTGGGCAAAAAGAGAATATGGCACGTTGAAAAAAGCAACTAAAGCACTAGGAATGGGAGAAAGAGGTTTCGAGAAATGGTAATTAACTTAACTCAATAACCGATTATAGATTTCTTCCAACTGCGCACAATGCGCCTCAATACCAGGCACTTCTCCGTCAGGATGATTCAAATAGCCTCTTTGGCCCAATGCCTTCATCTGCTCCGGATGTTGCAAGGCGTACAACAGTTGCTCCTGTAAACGCTCCGCATTCCGATGCTCAAACAGTAAGCCGTTTTCCAGGTGCTGAACGTACTCCGACATGCCGCCAAAATCACCAGTAATCACTGGAATGTGGCAAGCCTGCGCCTCATGAATTACCAGAGGAGAATTCTCACCCCAGATACTAGGCACCACAATGCAATCGACATTGGCAAAAACCTCAGACGCCAGATTGGTGTTGATGTACTCTCCCATGAATTGAACATCGTTGATACAGCTTGCCGCTAATGCCTTCAGCATTTTGGTACTCTGCCCCTGTTCCCTCCCCCAAATTTTGAGGACGGCTGGCTCTTGAATACCAGCGAAAGCACCAAGCAATAAATCAATGCCCTTCGAAGGGATATGCGTGCCGATATAGCCAAACGTAAAGTGCGGTTTGGGATGTTGCTCAACCGGTCGTAGATAATGTAACGGAAAACCATAATCGAGATAGGTTATTTGGGGTTCCGGGATATGAAAATCCTTGATAAACCGATCCCTTAAGTAGTTAGACGGGGCAATGAACACGTCAACCAGACCAATCAGGCTTTTAGTTTCCTCCATCCGACTGCCAATCCAGTTCGTCCAATAATCTAGATCCGCTTCTGTACAATCCTTCCGACCTGAGAAAAAACGGTTGTAGCAATTCTTGGCACACTTACTGTTTTCCTGACCACTACACAATTGATGAAACTCGGGATTGGCGAAATTAATTTGTAAAAACTGACCTCTTGGACACATCAGCCAGAAATCATGTAAGGTAAACACGATTGGGATTTGTTGTTGTTTCAACACGTCAACCAATCCTGTTGACAAATGGTTTAAATGACCAATGTGCGCTACATCCGGTTGCTCCTTATTCAAGATTCCGGCAAACAATTGATCTAAATCGCTGTGGCGGTAGCCATCTTTTTCCCTTGCTTTGTTCACGTAATAAAACTGGATTCCATCCCGATTCTCTTGTCGTATGGTATGGTCTGCAGCATATAGATTTTCCTCCCTAGTAAATACTACAATCTCCTGTCGTTTCTTTAGTTCATTGCAAATTGATTGACTATACACCTCCGAGCCGGCATTGTAAATTGGTGGATAACCATGGATGATTTTGAGAATTTTCATGGGCCTTATAAATGGTAATTTCACCAATATATTGAATTTCAAGGAATTTTCAATTCGTAACTGCTATTGTTATCGAGATTATAGTTTTTTTAGGGGTCGTACCTCGGTAGCCAACACACAAGGCTATCCACCTCGCCACCGGGCTCTTCGCTACTAATGTGCTCACTACGCTCCGCGCATTCCGCTGCGATCCCTCGCCCGGTTTCTATGGTTTTTTAAGCGTAGGAAGGTTTAGGGTTTGAGAAATTGAGCGTTTGTAAAATAATCGTAAAACGATGTAACAAATTTGTTTTTGTTTGCATATCTAAGTATGTTATATGATTAATCTCGGATTATCCATTAAAACGTTATACCTATGAAAGTTTTAAAAAGAGCTGTCGTCCTTATCCTTATTCTACTTGTCCTTGCTTATGGCGTATGGATGGCCTTACCCGTGTTGATTGCTGGAACGCTTGGCATTACCCAGTTATTTATGGTTCTAATCGTATTAGGTCTGATCGTTTATGGTACTACTCGCTTGATTAGGTCGATTGAATAGGGTAGGGTGGGGGATTTAATAGTTGTGGTTTTCACAACAATAAGGGAATGAAAACATGAAATCTGGGGGTGTTTTGAGCGAGAATTGTCGATTTTAAAGTAGTATTTAAAAAAAATATACATCCTCTGGAACTATTTATTCCAGTAATTGGTTTCTATTATCGTAGCGTAATTAGATCGCTACCTTCGTTTAGTGAAAGATGCCTGTCAGCGTCACGTCAAAAAGCTCAATCGGGAGCACAACAAAACAAAACTAAACGATGAAAATGACAGGTATAAAATACAGACACATCGAAATGTCCAGCTTCTGTTTTGAAGAGGAGGACACCATTATTTTATTAGAGTTAAAACAATTTAAATCTCTTTTTGAAAGGATGTATTGCCAATATGGCTATGCACTTATCTAAAAAGATTTTACTACATCTGTCTGTTTGCAAAAGTACTAGCAGAAATCCCTTTTTGATATTTAAAATTGATTGAATACCGGCTACAAGCCATTACAACAAGCTGGAAAGTTCGAGAACTAAATTCCTGACAACCAGCACATTGTTCATTCATTTTAAATATTTTAATTATGAAGGTATTAGTTGTTGTTTTATTGGTTTTTCAATTTGTTTTCTTTGGTGTGGAGGCAGATTACACCACGGTGATTGCTGAAATTTTTCATGGTAAAACTGGGTGCGTAAGTGGTCAGTTGATTCCAGAGGGTTTGGTAGAGGTTCGTTTTTTTACTCTTGGTGGATTGGAAGTGATGGTAACTTCATTTGAAAGTCCTCATGTGGTTGAACTGGATGCCCCGAATGGGGAGCTGGGGTATTATGTGATTCATTTTGTGTACGGGGAGGAGGTGCAGGTCGAAAAGATCTATTTGAGTTGTTAGAAATGTTATTTGGAGAGGCGCCTATTAGTTTGATGGGCCCTCTTCGCATTTTTCTAGCAACCAAGATTTGAGTAATAGCTGAGATTCCGCCTTTACAGCAGTCTTAAACTTGCTTCTTACTTTAGCAGAGTCCAAGTAAGTTAACTCCAGTGCATACCTCGAAAAATTGTGATACGCCTCCTTTGTTTGAGGAGATAGTTTTGTGTTTTTCAAGTTTCGCTGGTATCTGAAAACATGTTCATCAAACTCAATGGTAGGGTTGTTTTTGGA
>Ga0209186_1001060_pt1 | contig 20946 bp, 31 predicted proteins | sample SidtaG_FD_187426 | JGI IMG/M metagenome (GOLD analysis project Ga0209186, IMG submission 187426) | Marine algal microbial communities from Sidmouth, United Kingdom - Sidmouth_Male2 metaG (SPAdes) (version 2) | ecosystem: Host-associated > Algae > Red algae > Unclassified | place: Sidmouth...
CGGCGACCGCCCGCCGGCGGGCGCGGCTGGGGCAGGGGAGGATGGGGGAGCGCGCAAGGGGGGGGAGGTTGGTGTACGGTAATGACCAGGGCGGGCCGTGGGTGGGGTGGGCTCGGGGGGGAGGGGACGAGAGGGCCTGCCATTTCACCGTCTGGGCCACAGCGCGGGAGTTCGCTGCTTCCCCCCGCGCTCGCCACCCCCCCACCTGCCGCCAGCGCCACGGCGGGGCCCTGCCGGTGCGTTGGGGCCGGCAGGGAGGCCGTCGATGGACTCCCCAGCGGCTGTGGCGGCGGCGGCTACAGCCGAGTGGTAAGGGCGGCCAGCCCTCTATCTTTCGGACACCCTCACGCGTCTCCTCCCTTCAGCGCGCCCAGTTGAGAGCGGTCGCCAAAACTGAGAACCAAATCCGTCTTCCAGCTGACACGTGATCTTATTTCAGTTGTTTGAACGTACATTGTACGCCTTCTGACTTTCTGATAGGCCGAGAGAACCCTGCTAACATGCCAAAAAAAGGGGAGCAGAACAACAGAAGTCGTAAGGAAGGAGATACAAATGAATGGACATACATACTCTAAATGTGCTCAGTCTATGTAATCTATGGTGCTTTTCCAAATTTTGCCATGTCCGCGGGCGTGAACGTTTGACCATACCCCAACACCCCCTCTGAGTACCTCAAAATCGCCTGTCTCTCGACGCGGCCCACAGACACGAACGAGCACTCGTGTTCAAATCGTGGCCTGATCGAGACCAAACGACGAAAGATCGAGACTATCTGATGGCTGGGAAGCGGTCCAGTTGACGGATCACGCTCTGACGGACACTCTGATGGCCCTTGACCCGAATTGTACTGCCCCGTCCGAGGCCCGTCCACGCTCCATCCGAAATGGCTTTCAAACCCCTTCGGCCCAGGGCCTAATCTGATTGCGCTGTCTAATACAGAGGCTCTTCTGGGCCCTGTGCGCGTGTCCTGAAAATTACGGAAACCTGCAGCGCCCGCGGGACTCCCCTGAGGACGAAATGGCGCGTAAACCCCTTCCTCGTGAGATGACCATAAACCGCGGCGGAACTTCCTGTACGAGACCTAGGCGTCATTCCATTGGTCCACGCACGTCGGGTGGTTTGCATTGCTGTCTTCCCAATTTTGGCCGATGTGGTCGAAGTCAAGACAGGGTCTCGGTCAACTGCCCATTGGCGGATCCACTTTATCCGGTCGAATGGATGGCTGAGACACAGTTTCGCACAGTTGTTCACTCTTCTTGACATCGACGGGTTCGGCCAAAATTGGGAAGGCAGCAATAATGTGGATCAGATCCTCTGCCGGCTGCCAGTGCCCCCCAGGAACGAGAAAAGGGGTCAGCACTCGTGTCTGGTAAGTTCTGTCGTTGAACAGAGAGGGGCCCCCTCGTGCCTCCCGCAATTACCGCCCCACCCTGTCCCTGACCCAGAACCTGTTGGCGCGTTCAGCGCATCGCCCGCCCGAGGGTGCTTTTCTCTCGTGGCACCTCGTGCCCTTTGCAGAATGAGTGGCGCTTGGACGGCAGCGACCGCGTGCGCGGCGACGCGGGCGCGGAAAAGGCCACCGTGAGCTGCACCACGGGCTTGACCGCCGCCGCCGTCGAGGGTAGTGGCGCGTCCGCGACTCTCGCCCTCGTTTTAGCGGACTGTCGCAGAGCGGTAGGCATCGCGCTGCTCATGGCGATGGGAGGGTGAGAGGGGGGGGTGGAACGTCGTGTCACCCTTGCCCGTGCAGGCAAGGGTGACACGCGGCGGCGTCGCGATGGCCGCCGGCCGCCGCCCCTCCCATCGTGGGACGCTGCCTGTTGGCTCCCACTTCGCGGCTTGTCTGTGCCCGCCTGCTGCGGTGGTGGCGGCGGCGGCGGCCGCTCTTTGCTCAGCGGCCACGGCCGCGCCGACCGCCGCGGCTGCGGCCGGCACCGACCGCGGCTGCGGCGCGGGCCGAGGCCGCGGAAGAGTGTCCGGCTGTTTCGCCGCCGGGGGCGCCGTCTGCTCCCGCGCTTCTCGGCGCGGCCGGCGCGGCCGCTGTCGCCAATCTCGCCGCGGCTGCGTGCAGATTTGTCGCTGGAGCTGCTGGCGGCGGCGGCGGCGGCCCCGGGTATGCGGCGGTGACGGCCCGGCGGCAGGGAAGGGCGTCGATCGGAGCCATGCCGCCGACGGGGCGGGCTGGGGCGGAGCCGTAAGACCCCCCTCCCCCCCCTCTGGCTCGACTCGTGGCCGGCGTTGCAGCAGCGGCGGTGGCAGCGGCGGCGGCGGCGGCGGGGCCCGCGGCTGGGGTGCGACAGCCGCGACCTGGAGGTGCACTGAGGTTACCACCCAGTCCTGGCGGGATGGCCGCGCGGCCCGGAGCGCCACGGCCGCCACTGACGCGGCCTAGGCCGCGGAGGAGGCTGATGGAAACGGCCGCGCCGCCGTGGCCAGCCGCGCGGCCACGCGCGTCATATCACTGGCGGTCGGCGGGGGTGGCGCGCTGATGGCGACGTTGTCCGCCCCCCGCCCCCTTTCGCCTCGGTCTACTGTCCCGCCCCCCGGCCGTCGCGGCCTTTGTGCCTACCTCCGAGCCAGGCACCGCAAACCCTAAGCCCCGGCGCCGACGTGCGGACGCGGGCGGGCGGTGAAAGTGTCGCGGGGCCTCGCCGCGCTGGCGCGCCGGGGGCGGATGCACCTCCAGGGGCAGCGGAAAAGGGGGCGGGCGCGTCGGTTGCGTTGTCCGCCTCGTTGACGTCGTCCGTGACTGGCGCCGCCACCCCTGCCGCAGCCGCGGTGGCTCGGTCGCGGGCGGGTGGGCGGGTGGCGCCCGTGGTGGGATCGGCGCCTGTGGGGATGTCGTCGCCTCGCGGGGTCGCCGCCCTTGGCACCGGGAACGCGGCTTGCCCGACGTCGCTCCACTGTTCGCGGCATGCCCCGGCCGAAGGTCCGCGTGCCACTCGCCATGGTGTCGCCGGCCGGTGCCGTTCGCCGTGCTCAAGCTGTATAGCCGTCGGGCCGAGTGACGCACCGGCTCAGCTGGCCGACACCGGCCTCTCGGCTGTGCCGTCGTCATGTGCGGGAGTCCCCGTCCGACAGGGTGGGGGACAGCCGCGTCGGTGGTAGCGACGGCCGCTTTTCCTGGGCGGCGGGGTACGTCGCCATCAAAAAATATGGCATAGAGAGAAGGATAAAAACCGACATCCCACTCAGACCTGCCGGTCAGGTTCGTTGGGGGCCCCGGCGGCGGCGGGGGGTGGTAGTGTCCCAGAGGGCGCTAAATGTGTCGGAAAGGGTGCGCCCCCACCTCCAGAAGCGAGTGTTGGAGACGCGCGGCGGTGACGCAACGGACAAAGGACAGTGTAGCGGCGACGGCACGTGACGGACGCGGGACGTGGCGGCGGCGGTGGTGGCGGTACGACATGGCGGCAGCGGGTGAGGCATGCAGCGGCTTCAGTGGTGGGCGTTGGCGGCGTTGGAGGCTCCGCCGTCGTTGTTGCCTTCTTCGACGTAGGAGTTCGTGGCAGTGACGGCGGCGGTAATGGCGAGCGCCGTGGCGGTGGAGGCCGGCAAAAACAGAATTCGGCACCACTCGATGGGATCCGACGCCGTTCTCTTGAAAAGTGTCCGATGACTCCGACACCTGCCACTCCACCGATCCCATGCTATTCTGCGTGCACAGGGACGATCTCCTTCTGCGCTTCTGATTGACCGAGCAAATGACTGCCCACCGTAAAAACGCTTTCACCAATGATCGTCGAGCGAGATCGGTGAATAGAGGAATATTTTTGTAAAAATGTTAATGCAGAAGTGACCGATGGGTGCCCGAGTGCGCTCCTCCAGTCATTTGACGTTCGGCTGACCGCGACGGGTCGTGATGACGTGGAGGCGGCAACCAGGGCCCGCTCCTGAGGATTCCTGGCGAGGATGAGCGCTTCACGGCAACGAGCGGCGGCCTTTCGCGGCGGATGCACTCCGTTTTGTTCGAGACCCACACGGTACGTCGCTCTCCCGCTCGCCCCCTCGTCACATTGGCTTTGAAGGGGATGGAGATGATGCGTATCGTTGCTGCTCGTTGCTGCTCGCTGCTGCGCGCTGCCGGGTGCGGACAACGACCCACATCCGGGATGCATTCCCCATGCAGTCACAGCCCGGCACCCCACGGTGGCACCGACACCTTCTGTGACCACGCGGCTTGACCCCGACCGGTCCACAGCCAATGCGCCGAGTGAGTGCTGTCGTCCGCCGTCGGCGACTGCCTACACACGTGGCCGGTCGTCCCCCCCACCTCCCGCGGTGCCCCTCTCTTGGTGCAGCATTGTCCTTTTCTTTTTTCGTCGCCTCGTCGTGTCCTTTTCCAGTGCGTATCCTCTTTGTGTCGTGGCGTTTTGATGGTCATTTCTCTTGCTGCGCATGCGCGACAGCGTCCTTCACGCAGCCGCTGGAAGCTGGCAGTCTCGACATGGATCTTCTATGCCTGTCGTGCGGGGCGACGACAACACCGATGTGGCGGTCTGGGCCTGAGGGTCCCCGCACTCTTTGCAACGCGTGCGGCTTGCGGCGCCGGAACCACCCTTTCGCGACTCGGGAGGGCTGCGCGTCATCAGGCGCCACCGTGCAGCAATCGGGCAAGCACGGAAGGGACTCGAGCACGTATTCCTCTTCGAGTCTGTGTCGTCTGTCCAAGGTGCGTGGGAGCTCGTTGGCGAGTCGTGCAGCAGCCGCTGACGCGGCAAAGAGCCGTGAGGAGCAGTCAGCTGCGCCGCCCAGTGTCGGCGTGGAGCTTTTGTCTTCCATTGCCCTCTCTCGCGGCCGTCGCTTTTTCAGTGCCGGCCGTGGTGCTCGTGACTCACCTCTCCCTCAGAGCTCACCGACTGGCGCTCTAGTACGTCCAGGTGCATCCATTGGCGCCAACGGAACTGGCAGCAGCCGCGCCCGCTCAACGACGTCGAGCGCCTTTCGTCGGCTTGTTGATGGCAGCCGAAACCTCCCTAAGGCATTGCCATCCGCATATTTGGAACATGAAGGCGTGGGCGGTCATTGCCTCGTCTCCGGCCGCGCTCTCCCCCACACGTCGTTGCCCTCGTCTGTGGCCAAGGACGGCATGCATGCGGTGCCCGCGGCGAGCGGGAGTACCGCGTCGCGCGGTCTGTCCTGGACCGCTGCCGACGCTGTCGTCCCCGCGAAGGTGAAGCAAGAGCCCGAGCCAGCCGCTGTCATCAAACAGGAGGAGCTTGCGGTCGACAAGGGTCGTCGCCGCGCCGTGGCGATTGCGCTGCGACACACTTTGTATCCTCCGGACGGCGTAGACAAGGCGGCCATCGTTCGGGTCGCTTACCGCACCACCGCATTCGCGCGCCGGACCAAACCAAGAGCGACCTCGGGTGAGCCGAGCGCCTGTGGTGCGGTGGTGGCGGTGGCGGCGGCTGAGCCCGGTGCTGACTCAAGCACTGCCGTCGTGAGTGGGAGCCGCACAATGCCCACGGGCGACGCTGAGATTGCGGCAGCTGCTGCTACCCGATTAGTGGCGGCCAAGGTGTCCGGCAAGGCACCGGCCGACCGCCAAGGCGACGCAGGTGCGGGTGACGCTCGGGACGGTGTTGGTGGAGTCATCCACGTTGCTGGCGGCGGTTTTGATGGCGCCGATGAAGCTCGTGCTGCCACCGTGGGTGCCGCGGGCGCTGTTGCGGATGAAGCCACCGGCCGCCGGCGCGGGGAGCGTGATGGCGGACATGGTAGCCCGCGTAGATCTGGCGACGCGCACAAGGACCCGTCGGGCGACGCGCAAAAGGACAAGTAGGGCGCTGCCATACAGGCGACGGCGGGGGGGCAGGGCGTACATGACGGTGCCCCGCTCTCAGCCGTCGCGGGTGATGGTGGCGCCGCTGGGTCTGCTGAAGGAGCGGGCATGAACGATGGGGAAAAGGGTAACGGGAGTCGCGATGGTTGCGCCTGTGGTGACGTTGCCGCTCGCGCCGAGATACATGGCGGCTCGGCGCTGTAGAGAGAGGACGGCGCGGATGGCGGTGCGTATGCGACTCGCTCTGCGCTGGACGCCGTGGCGGCCGTGACGATGGAGGATGCGTGTGCGGCATCAACCGCAGAGAATTTGGACGCGTGCATGGCTGCTGCAACTGGCGGCCGTAGCGGGATAGCTCGTGGTGGTAGCGGACTGGATCCTCGCGCTGCAAACGATTTTGATGGTGGCGCGGGCGCTGGTGCTGCGGCTACCTGACGTGAAGGTGCAGCTGAAGGTGATGAAGCAGGTGAGTGCACTCCTGCCCAGCCAGTTGCTGGCGTTCTGCACCTTCAAGAAGAGCGGGCTGCGGCGGCGGCCGCCGTCGCCGGCGGACGTGACGCGGTGGCTGTTCCCGGCTTCCGGTTCTTCTGGCCAGCGCAGGTCGCCGCGGCCGTGACAGCTTCTGCTGGCGTGGGTCTGCCTCTGGAGCGGCGCCGTCGTCTTGCGCACGCCGTGGCGCTTGCCGCGGACCAGAACGACCTCACAGGTAATGTGGCGGTGGATGCGCACGAGGAGGACGTCCTCAAGTCTCTTTTGCGCGACTGTTGTCGTACAAGCTGCGGCCGCATCCCCTTCGGCATCCGCTGGCGCGTACTCGCCTTTCTACGAGCGCAGCATTAACGTGCTGTCGTAGTTTCTACCAGTAGCAGTAGGGGAGGGCACAGGGACAGATGCAGTCGTACGGACTGAGCCCGCGCCCCAAGAAGCAGAGACATGCGAGCTGCGTTCGTCAACAGCGCGTCTCCAAGTGCTTTGTCTGCGCCTATAGTCCGCTTTTTTCTCGTGTGCAGGACGCTTGCTTTCTGTTTGATACGGCATCTGCGCTCTCTAAAAAACATCTAGGTGCCTCAGAGGTGCAAGAAACACTCTCTCTGCGTCTCTCATACGAGCTTAACAATAATCGGATGCGGTCGCGCCACAATCCGACAACCAAGACGAAGGGACAGCGGTCGTGTCTTCAGCGGGGATGCGTCCAGCGCCACAAATTGACATTCAAACTCATCGGATGTGTCCTGATCGAGGACAGTGACCCGAAAAGTGCGAGAATGGTTGATGCGGCGAACCGATTCAACTGCAACACCAGGCAACGGCACCATGGTGCCCGAGTAAGATCGTTAAAACAAAAAATCATTTCCGGTGCCCTTGGAGCCCCGGCTTTTGACGTCCGGTCGCCTCCGTGGCGGAGGTGTGCCAGAGGCGGTTGCGCGACGGTTTTGTTGCCGCGGCAGCGAACGGTCGCACAACTCGTCACGCCCCACCATTTTCTCTGGCTTCTTCACGCTGCCCACTCGCCCCAGCCGGCCGCCGCAACGGCGGTGCGGAGCGACACGTCAGCAGTCGCGTCCCAAACGTGACGTGAGCGCATAGGGCGGCCTCTTCTGGACGGCTTGGCTGTCGGAGCGCCAGCAGCGGTGGTGGGGACGGCTGATAATGCAGGCTCTCGTAACGGTTGCGCTGCTGCAATAACATTGTTCAAATCCGCAGCGGGCTGCGTCAGCCGGCAGCCCAAAGGGGAGGGTGGCGGGTACGCGGCGGCAGCGATGGCGGCTGCTGCGGCAGTCGGGCTCAGCGCGTGCACTGTGGATACAGGAGGGGAAGGCACCATCGAGCCGCCGACGGCATCTTGTCTCCCGTCGCCGCTGCCGCCGCCGCAGATGCCATCGCCGCGCAGGGGCGCGCCCGGACTCTCAGCCGGCCACCCGCTCCGAGCGGCAGCGGCAACGCCGCCCCTACAACCAGCTGCAGCGCGCGCATGGCTGACTGCCAGGTATGCAGCAGTACTGGATGCCTCTTGAAGACCCTGGGCAGGCCTACCCGCCTCATCACCACTGCTGTCATCAATGTCGGTGCCCCCTCCACCACAGGCACTACTGAGGCCGACGCCCAAGCCATCGCCGTCCCCTGCGGCCGCAGCGCCGGCGCGGTCGGCACCTCGGCTTGCCTCAGCAGAGGCATGTGGCGACAGCGGCCCGGGCGGCCGCCGCAGAGGGATAATCGGACGCCGCGCGGCGGCAGACAGCGAAGGTCCAACAGTTCAGCCGGGGGGGGCGATTGTGCCGGAGGGGGGGATAGCAACAGAAGCATGTGGCGACAGCGGCGCGGGCGTGCGCCGCAGGTCGAATATTGGACGCCGCGGATCGGCAGACAGCGACGCGCCAAAAGTCCAGCCCGTGGGAGCGCCGGCGTTGGGGGGGGAGTCAGCATCAGAACGTTTCACGGACTGCGGCGTGTACAGGCGACGTGCCGTGCAGCGCGGCGGAGGCGTCATGGCGACGCAACGTGCGCAGTTGTACTTGAAGACGGAGAGGGGTGGCCAGCGGGAACCAGGGAGCCGTTGCGCGTGCCATGGCGGCCGCGTTTGCCACACATTTCACCGCCGCGGCCGTCGAGGCGCGGGCCCGCAAGTTGGCTGGCCGCAACGACGCGCTCCTGAAGGCTGCTCAGGCGTCGGATAAGCTGCTGCGGGAACGACGCAGCAGCGGCCGCCGCCAGAAGGGGGGGGAGGGGCCGCCACCGCTAGTGCCGGCGCTTCGGGGGCCGGGGCGCCCGCGCAAGCGCCAGCTGGCAGCCGAAGAGGAAGGGAGGTGAACGGCCACAGGATTGGTAGAGGGTGGTGCACGACAAGGAGGCAAACGTTTGCCAGTCGTGTTGTTGGGGGCATCGCGCAGCCGCAGTGCGCAATCCACATTGGTTAAAGATTGGGGCGTCTGAGGCGAGTTTTCAGAGCATGCGTGGGCCACCATCCTTTTTCCTTGCTCCAACACGTTGGAGTGGTCATAGTGGACACCGAAAGTCGCTCCATTCCCGGCACGTTTCCGCGGTGGGTCAGGATAAAGAGGAACACTACATGGTCTCTGTACAGCTGAAGCTTCTTGGCTGTACTCCGTACGCGGCTGGCTCGCGCTGCCCGCTGGTGCTCTCTGTGTCTCTTCTCGGGGGCTAGAAACGGACTCTATGGGCTCTTCTTTGTCCGTGTGCAGCCTCCGTGCAGAACTGTCGGATGCCCCGTCGAGCAGGAATCGTACAGATGGCGCACAGTCGACTGGTAGCGGCCGTTCGGAGCCGTGGCCTTCGGACCGCGGTGGTTGTCGTTGCGTCACGCTCGGACCCGAGCCATGGACAGATATGGCCACGAAGCATGGACGAGTTTGGCAGAAAGACTGTGGGTGGTCTGTGGCTGCTATGCAATATGAATTTGGGATGGACGGATCGTGGAATTTTTCGAGTGTTGTCGAATGGAACGGGGGGCGCCCACAGAGGGTTATGGCCCATCTGCGTGCTGATCCCATTTCCAAACCACTGTGTGTGTGCCTTCGTGTGAAGTATGGGCCATCCCCGCCTGCTCCCGTCGCACCTTGGTGCACCCTCCGTGCCCCCCCCCCCTCCGCCTACTATGGATGGCAGGCTGCTCTCCGGCTCCACTGCAGCTGCGTCCAAAGTGAGAGACATGACGACGGCATCACCACCGCGGTGGCGGCGACCACCATCCTGGCGTCGCACTGGTGCTGGCAGAGAGGGGGGAGGCCACGCCCGTTGGGCGGCGATGCAGGGGGCCAGTGGTCGCCCCGTGACGGCCGGAATGGTGCCAACCCCATCACCGACGAGCGGCGGCAGCGGCGCAGCCGCAGCCGTTTGTGACAGGCGTTGTTGCAGCCACCAGCCCGCTCGCCCACCTGCGACAGGCTGATGGCTGCAGCAGCGGCAGCTGCGGCAGGCGGCGTTTCCGACGCCGCCACGTCGGTTGTCGCCATAGCGGTAGCGGCGGCACTGCCTGCGACGCGCGGTGGAGCTGTGCGGCTGAGGTGCGGCAGGTGGAGCTTGTGGCGCCGCTCGTTCCGGTAGCCGGCAGCGCGGAACGTGGCCTCGGGGGGGCGCCTGCCCCCGGTCGCGTCTTCTTTATTTTTCTTTGTTGGGCGCCCCATCATTCGTGGGGACACAACCACTGTCACCGTCGCGACCGCTCTTCCGCAGACGTCCCGATGAGCCTGCATGAAGCAGATGGACCGTTTTGGTGAATAGAATATTTGCTTCCAGCCTTCGCCGCGTCCGTTGCACTGGTGGAGAGAGACATGCATCTATCACGGGAGGCAGTGACTAGGACCAGCGCGTAGGTTCTCACAAGCGCGGCGAGTGTCGTGCATTGCGATCGACCATCCCATTCTTTCGGCACGCCGTGCGGTTGGCGCTCTCGAGACACGCTCCGCACGAGGCGCACGCCTCCGGTAACAACGAGCCTTCACAGATCTGCCCCCTCCCAGTACCACCAAGGGCGCGTTGCACGCACGCAGTGGGTCACGGGAGGACAGGCAAACCCATGCACATCCGACGGCCGCTGGTTGCTTCCCGCGGCGCTGCGCTGCACCCCCCTCCGCGCCCCCAGCGGAGCACCGCAATCGACGTTCATCCCACTGCCGTTTCCTGAACCCTGCGAGCCTCGCTCCTGGCAGGTCCAGTGTGCCACAATCGGTCGTGAATGCTGCCCACCACCCCCGTTTCCACCGAAGCCCTCTGATCCACTGGAGCCGCCGCGCTCTGTGCTCCGACACCCTCGATGCTGGCATCTCATTCCTCATCGGCTTTGTGGCCCCACTCCTCTACCCCACACGCCTCGCGGTGCAGCTGGGCCTCCTCCGTTTGGACGGCCCACACACACACCTGCGCACGCCACCGACCACGCCCTTTATCAGCGCGGTGCTACCGGGGATGAGGATGAGCGACCATCTCGGTGCCTCCACCGGCCCCTTGCTGCACCACCTATTGCCGCCACCACCGCACCACGTAATACCCTGCCGGCGCATACCATCACCGCCTGCTACGTTAGACGTGCGGCGCCCCGCACCGGCGCATCCATGTTGAAGACGACGCAATGGCGCGCGTTAAGCAGTCGGAGGTGCGTCATCGTCCGCCGATGGGCGAGCCTCTGGGGCCCGGTGGGCGCCGCATCGTTGGGACCGGCTTGGTGCGCAAGACCAAGGCTATGACTTCCACAGGTGTCAAGACCACCAAGCGCTATCGACCCGGAACAAGGGCCCTCCGAGACATCCGCAAGCTGCAAGCGTCCACCAAACTAGTACTTCCAAGGGCACCATTTGTGCGCCTTGTGCGCGAGGTCGCGCAAGACGTTCGTCACGACTTCCGCTTCACGAAGGAGTGTATCGCCTTTATCGTCACGACTCCCAGACTGTCCATCCAAACGCGTTTTGGATGGGCTTTGGATGGGGACGGATGGGCTTTTGGATGGGAGTGAATGGGCGTTTCCGCCCAACCAATGCAGGAACGGACGGGGTATGGTTGGGGACTTGGATGGGCGTTTCCAGGCGATGGCGTAGTCCCCAGTTCCGCATTTGAGTATCCTAACTCGAGTGGCCCGCCGGAGGGGCTGCACGTGATCCTCGGCAGGCGCGGCCAATTCAGTTTCAGAAATCCCAAGTTGAAATGACGCTGCACTATGATTGGCTGTCGTCGACACCCAACACGGCAGTGTTTGTCCTTGGCAACTTGGATCTAGATGATTTTAATTACACCATCAAGTTTCAGGGATAGAACATGTAATCGTGGCTGCTGCCGTCCCGGGCTGTCGCTTTCTCTATCGATCCGCAACCGGGCACGCCCCGAGGTGGCGACTGTCGAAGTCGAGCAGTTGGGATCATGTGTGCTAACGAGAATGCGTGCCGCGCGAACAAGAAGAATGGAATCGATGGAGAAGCTGAACAAACGACGCTTTTTTCGCACGCTCGGAGTGATTACGGCATGCTCCTGGGAGCAACGAGAATTTCAGAAACAGCATCTTGGCGCGCTGTTCATGGTGAAGTCTGAGACTGTCGATGTCGGCCAGCGCGAAGAAGACGATCTTTGCTCTGGTCGCGACGACGACGAGGCGCCAGCAGTCTGTCGCAATTAGAATTGTAGTTGTATCGAGACAGACGATTTCCCTAACACAATGCAAGAGACGAGCCGCCTGGTTGCGAGTGCGACCGCCACCGCGCGAGAGGTGTGCATCACTGTGCTTGAACGGGGGCTACTGTCAGACAAAGCCACTGCGAGGAGCGCGATGGACGCTGGACCAATCATATTTCTTCCAACCTCCGCGGCTCCGGTCGAGCGAGGAAAGAAACGAATGTGCTGCACAGTACGTCATTGACAGGTGACATGCGCTCGGTCCAGGAAGCCCATCCAAAGTGAGTTTGGATGGGAAGTTGGAGGGCGCTCACACGGCCCAAAAACGCCCATCCAACTCGGGTTTGGATGGGGGATGGGGTTGGATGGGGATAAATGGGCGAGTCTGGGAGTCGTGACGATTCAAGAGGCCGCAGAAGGTCACGTGGTTGAGGTCATCCAGGACACCTACGCGTGCGCCCGGCATGCTAAGCGCATCACGCTGATGCCGAAGGACCTACTGCTGGCACAACGTATCCGCGGCGAGCGAAGCCGCCCCTGGAATTCCGGACCGACGGCCGTGGACGCAGCGCTGGAACGGCGCATCCGCGAGGGGCAACGGGTGTGATGCTATGGGCAGTTGGGATTGTCATCCGGGTGTGTGGTGGTCCATGTTCTTGACCATGCGTGTTGTTTGGGTGAGGCGGTGGGTGCCTTGGTGTGTTATGGGAACGAGTAGGTGGTACGGGTGGGTCGCTTTGCGGCAAGGGCTCCTCCACCGGATGTCACATGGCAGTACGTGACAGGATGGTGAAGACAAATGTTTGAGAGTAGATTTTACAAGAAGCTGATCGGCGTTTTCCCCCACCCGCGACCAGCTCCCCTCGTATTGGCGCACACGACACGCTGTCGTGCCTTCCTTCCATCAAGCAGAGGCCCGTCGCACCGCCACCCTGTCCTTCCGTGCTCCAGGCGCGTCGTGGAACACAGATAGCCCAAACGCGTGCCTGCGCCGCGCCACGCTCCACCCGATGGCATCAGTGGCAACAGCGCCGTACGATGCCCCGTGGGGCAGCGTCAGTTGCACACTGGTTGACAATCATAGGCAGCGGCCTTAATACTTCCCACTGTGGCTCTCCCCCGTGCTGGCACCCTCACCGCTCCGCAACGCACAGTACGCGCATGCGCCGCGGCAGTTCTGTGCGGCGGAGCCCGCAATGGCGGCAATTACCTCCCTACGCGCCATGGCTGGCCTGTGCGAAGCCGCTGAGATACGTGGTGGCGTTGGACACTGCAACCTACGGCCGCTCGGTTGCAGCGGTCCTGTAACGCCAATCCAGCCCTCGCCCCATTGATAAGGGCAGAGGTACCGCGGCCGGCAAGCACGCTGGTGGCACGCCACCTCCCCCCAACCATCTCCCGCAGCCACCCCTCACCACTTGACAGGCACCGGCAACTGCGCTTTCTTCAGCCGAAACCTTAACGGCGGGCGCGAGCCGTGGAACTGCCGCAGTCGTTGGCCATGCTGGCGCTCAACGCCAAAGACGGCAGCTCGCGCGTCGCCCGCTTGGCAGGCGTAGCGTTGCGGCCGCCCCTCCATGGACCAGCGACAGCACCCAGGACGAGGCGGGAGCGGCTTAAACCTCCACTCGCTTGCGCCGCAACGCTCGTTGTGGCAGCACGTGGCGCCCCGTGTCGCGAAGCCAGCTAACGATGCGCAGGCGGCGGTGGCGCCGGTGCTGTAGACTTGCAGCGCCCGTCGCAACCCGCGGCTCAGCCACCATACCGCTCCGTAATCGTGGCGTCGGCGCGCGTCCAGCTCATCGCGTAGCGGGCACACAAGCAGTGTCACGCAAAAATGTCTACTACATCAGCCCACCGGCGCGCGGCACCCAGCCGACACGGTGTCCAGCCTCAATCTGCTCGTGTAAAACCCAACTAGCTACCGCCGACCGTTTCCCGACCGCTTTCACAACGCCGTTGTAGAAAGGCTTGAGGTCTCTCTCCAGCTCGTCGGGGTCGTTGACCATCGTGATGACAACGTCCATGGCCATAAGGTGGTAAGCCATTCCCTTCCTTGTGCACTCCCCCAGCAGCGGATGACAAGCAGCTAGAGGGTACTCGCGGTGCAGGAAGTCGAGGAGGGCCTCGGCGGTGTCGGCGGCAGCCGCAGCAGGCCGGCCGGGAAAACGTATGCCGTAGGCCGCCAGTCGTCGGGCCTCCAATGGGTTGTGCCACGAAGGGGGGAGAAGGGAGCAAGCGAGGAACAAAAGGTGGCGGGGCGGAGCCGGGGTGCGGGGACGCCAACCCAAGTGCCACGGAGGTGGCGACGTGGACGAAGAGACATGAACAAAAAAGAAATCAGAACAGGCCCAGAAATGTCCATTATCTGGGCACTCTGACTTGAGATGTGCCAGTAATGGGCCTATGATGGCACTCGATCCACATCTGACGACTTCCAGTATCCATGCTGCCACGAGAAGTAACCCGCCTGCTGAAAGTCTGCTGTCGTTCTCCTCCATGTGTGCATCTTTTGGGACAGCTGCCTTATCGTGACTGGAGGAGGTGCAGGTCCAGAACTACTTCAGCGTCACTTTCGGCCTTGTCTGGGACTGCGTTTGAGCTGCTTGACCACCAATAATGGGGCCATTGGGTAGTTGCAATGGATGGTTTTTGACTTCGCCGCACCCGAGCGCGTCGTCTCGATGCTTTCCTGCTACTATAGTCATGACGGGGGCGCCAACGAGTGGCCGGAGTGCCTGTTTAGACAGATGTAGGGACTTCTGGCTTTTATCTTCTTCCGACGGGTGCGGCAGGCAGCGGTCGCTTCCGGGGGCTCTGGGGATTGAGTCCTGGGCACTTCTCAGCGAGCCTGAGAGTGTGATGGTACGTAGAATCACCCCCATATTTCATTCCTGTTATCTGGCCAAGCATCTGTCGCTCTCGGTTGGGATATCCTGTAGCACTCGTCAATGGCTCACGAAGCGTAAAAAACGCGATCGCCTCGTACACTGCAGTAGCGCCCTTGGAAACTGCTGCATGCCGTCGTATCGGCGGCGGCGCGTGACGGGGACACGGTGACCTGGTGCCACCGCCATGGTCTTTGGTCTCGCCGTCAAAGCATACGCGGAGGTGCCGAATGTTGAGCGATTCGTGCTGGTGTAAGCAGAATGAGACCAGGCTACTTTCCTGACTTGCAGATGCACACCGAAGAGTATTTTTTCAGTGGACCTCTCTTCCTGAACGATTGGGTCAAGGAACCCGTCGGCACCCTTTGTCGGGAGCGAGAAGCGGCTGCCGACGGAAATCTTTCTGGATCACTTCGTTCATGCAACAACAGTGGATCCGGCCCGATGATAATTCGCTCTTGATTGATTCGCTGCCGACGCATCGGCGAGATCCAATGAAGGGGAGCTCCTGTCCACAGAGCCTCAGACCCTTGGCGGAGCGGCCACCAGGCGTTCAGACACACGAGGGGTCGCTAGATGCTTCAAAGGGTGAGGGGGAGCGCGGTCAAGTATACGGTGATGAGTGGACGCGTTCTCTCGCAGCGCCCGCCTCGAGCATGGCATCGTAGGCAAGCAGCGTCATGCTACGCTGCTTGTGCAGGTTGTGTCTCTCGAGGTGCTCGCTCTGGGACAAACTGTGCGACAAGACGGGCGTTTTGGGGCATTCGCGCCGTTGTCGTGGTGCGTCGAGAGTGGGATGTCGCTAGAGGGGATTTCGCTCCGTTTATGGCGTGTGCTATTGCTGAGTAGTGCGGCACGGGCGGTGCGCCAGCCCTGCGCTGCTTCTTATTGCGTCACGATTGGCTGCTAAGGTGTTTTGGAGCGTTCTAATTCTCTTGCGGCTTGCTGTTCTTTATTCGCACCCTGTGCATGATTGTGCGCGCGTGGGACTGCTATCTGGTGCAGTGCTCCCAGTCGCCCATCCCGGTCGGCGAGCGTCGGACGCCTCAGACAGTTGACGTTGACGGAAGGACACCCGGCGGCGTCGACGCGGCTGAAGGTGGCCACGACCGCCGCCCGGTTGCTACTCGGGATGCGAGCCTGCCCTCGACAACTGGAGCTGTAGAGAGCGCCGAAACCGCAGCTTCGTAGATGCGTTTTCCGGAAGGCACCCTGTGCTGTACCTGTTCATGCTGGATTGTTTAGACAACGGGGAGATTGCGTGCGCCGGCGTGCACGGGTGCGACGTGAGGAGAGATGGGCGCACCAGGCGTGTGCTAGTTTAAGGCGGACGACTCAGTAAGCAGATGACTTTGCACGGAAGCTTCTCGGTAGAGTGGGGAAGCACGATTGCTCGTTGGAGGATGGGGAACTTGTGAGTACGACCGCACCTCCCTCCTGGGCCTTGTGCCGACATGCGCCGTACCGCGACCATTGACGCCTCTACCGGAGCCGTGCAGCAAGTATTCATACGCTTCACGACGAGGACTGCTGGGCGCTACCCGTCCCGTCGTCTACTGCAGTTATTCTGCGGCAGAAACCCGCACGACGCTCTCCACCGTTGGCGCAGCAGACAAGCCCATATCTGAAAACACTCGCCGCCGTCCTTTCCGGAGCGAGTGACCCCACATCCCCGGCCCGCATGCACCCACCAGCCGCCACCACCTGTCCCGCTTGTGCTCCTGCGAAATTCCCACTGGCGTTCACCTCTGTGTCGCCATTGTGGTGGTCATGTGGCGTATGTTCTCAGTCATAGTGCCCACCAGGACCGCGGCGGTGATACAACTGACACAAGCGCCGCGATGGCGCCTGATGAATGGATCAGGAGTCGGCTCAGGCCCTACGGTCTCCGCCAATCGTGGGGGCGGGCACCCACGCTGCCTCCGCCGTCGCGGCGAGGACTGGAGTCTCCCACTTTTGTGCGCCACGACGCCGGGCGTCGTGGGTGGTGATCTCCAATTGGTGCGCGGGGCGCTTCTGTTTGCACTGTGCCGGTTGAGAAATGACCCCTGGTGGTGCCGACGGGCAACGTAGCAATGGGACGGGTAAGGGCAACGCACTGCCTTCCGACTACGTCCCGCCGGGAGGCGTTCGTACGAACATGCGAGACGCCAACACCTTAGGTGGTTCCCTCTCGGGATCACCTGCGCTGAACGCGGCGGCCTCTGGCCAACCGCTCGACGCGGAGAGCCTTAAGGCGGAGGTGGAGGCACTTAGTCTCCGTCTGACGGCCCAAAAAGCGACTAACCGCTCGTTAGCGGAAGCAAACGACGAACTGATCGCAAGCGTGGAGGCTATGCGCCAGGAGGACATCGAGTCCGATGCCCGGGCGACAAAGTCGCGTCGCAAGACGAAGAGCAAGGCCAAGGTCAAGCTCGACCCCAAGGGGGGCGAGTCGTCTTCCTCTCGTCCAGAGCCAGTTGGCCAAGCGACCGAACTTCGGGATCAAAAGCGCAAGCTTCGCAAGAAGTCGCGTAAGATCCGAAAGGAGACCAGGTTGGCCCGATCAACATCCTCAGTTGAGAACGCCAACATGTCGGCCGCGAACGAGTCAAGCTCGTCCAGTGGGACAACTTCCTCTTCGTCAGCCGACTCCGGAGAATCCCCGGGTTCCCCGTCGTCCCCGTCGTCGAGCTCCAGCTCCGAGTCTTCGGACACGTCATCGGACGCTGCGTCTTGACGATCCCGCCTGGGTCCGTACAAGGGTCGTTCCGACTCTAAGAAGCGGTTAGAGAAAGCCGATCGGCTTAAGATCATTCGACCCTCCAAAAGTCGCTTCAAGTCCCTATTGGACTATCGTACCTACTTCCTGATCCGACGTGATCTGTCCCTGCCCCCCTCCCTAGTGGAGAAAAACCATAAGATGAACCGCCGCCTTGACGGCGAATTCCAAGGGCAAGAGCCGTTTACGGGCACCAGCCCCCTCGGTGTATTCACCTTCTTGACAACCTTTCGACGAGCATGTGACGCAGCCGGCTTGACACACGGGCAAGCCGTCCCGCTCTTGGCTTTTCGCCTGTCCGGAGCGGCTAAACGAGCCTTCTCGAGTGCCCTCAACTCGAAGGCCAGGCGCAGCACTTATGCGATCCGTACCTATGGTGCAGCTATTAACTGGCTGCTAGCCAAGTATGCCACCGACGCCGTAATGGCCTCCGCCTACCACGACATTATTACAATGCGTCAACCCGACAATGAGTCGCCCACAGCCTTTGGGCTCCGCGTTGAGACACAGTGCAGCCGCCTAGATGGCCTGTTCTACGCTCAAGATGTCAAGGATGTCTTCATCAATGGCTTGTCCGAGATTATCCAATCTCATGTCCGGGTATTGGACGGGCAGCTCCCCAAGCGCACTCTGGCGGACACCATCTCTGCCGCGCAGATGTATTGGGACGGAACGAACAAGCTTCGCTTATCGCTTAAGCTGCCTCGTCTTCAGACGACTAAGGTGGCGTACGCCTCTCCCATGCCAATCTGGCATACCAGTGTCGACCGCCCCTTCCCGGTTACTCAACCACAGGCCCGGTCCCGTTCCCCTCCTCCGAAGGAGTCGCCTCAGGCGAGGACCGACATTTGTTACAACTGTAGCAAGCCCGGTTACTTCGCGGCGCAATGCGCTGAGCCGTATCGGCCACGTGAACGCCGTCCGCCCGTTTTTGCCGTGAACTCCGTAACGGAGGATACCAAACCAACCGCTGAAAGCGATAGCAACGAGTCCACCGACTCGAAAAACGAATGAGCTGGGTGCCCCTTAACGGGTTGCCCGGCGCATCATCACCAACTGGGGAAAGACGTAAAGTCACAAGGGTACTAAGCCCGGCACATCGGCACTATGAGATCGCGGCCACTATTGGCCCTTGCCAACGGGCAATGCACAGCTGTCGCCCTGTCTTAGACACTAGGGCCGGCATAAAATTGGTTAGACCTAATGTATTACCCGCCAACTGGCAGAGTTATGCCGAGAAGCTCGAGCGCACACCCCGCATCAAAGATGCAAACAACAACCGCCTCATAGCAAATTATGCTATACATCTATACATAGATATTGGGTGCGCCAAGGTCTTCGACCGATTCTTTGTCGCCAAACACCTATCGGTGCCATGTATTCTCGGTACCGAGTTCATGGATAACCACGTAGAGGCAATCTTCACACGCTTGAAGAAGGTTGTGTGGCAAGACCACGTTGGTGATGTCACCAGAAGCCTGAGGCGAACGCCTATCCTCGCAACCCTACTCGCCAATGAGTGGGAACGGTCGTGGGAAGATCAGCCTGCTAGGGTACGGGCGTGTCGCCAGGATCGCGTCAAAGGACGAATGGAGGAATGGGTTATGGCGACCAGTGCCACCCCTGGCCTCGTCACCATCTCGCCCAGCATCCGCCTATGTCGGCACAAGTTAGTGGCCGTCGCCCGTGGCGTTGCACTGGTCAAGCCCGATGAACCATTTTTGGTTATGGTCTGCAACTTCGGGCCGGACCAAGCCATCGTTCGTAAGAACAGCATCCTCGGATTCGCCGAACAATTTCAAGGGCCCATGTTGGCCGCCATAACCGATGATAAGGCAACCCAACACACCCCAACCGGTGAGGATACATCGTCGTCCGACGACCCGGTCGAGGATGTGGACCTTAGTGAGGCACCGGAGCACTTGCACAATCAAATCCGAGAGATGCTACGCACGCATTCCGAGATGTGGGACGGTACCCTCGGTACTATACATGCCACTGAGCATGCGATTGTAACCCCAGCAGATGCCGTCCATATCCGGACACAACCGTATCGCACGGGTCCCTTCAAGCGGCGGATCATTGCTGATCAAATCAACAAGATGTTGAAGCTCAAGGTCATAGAACCTAGCCACAGCGCATGGGCAAGCCCCGTCGTCATCGTACCAAAGAAGAATGGCAAGGCCCGCTTCTGTGTCGATTACCGACGACTCAACGACATCGCCAAGAAGGATGCTTATCCCCTTCCCCGTATGGAGGATTGCCTGGACTCCTTAGGGGATGCGAAGGTCTTTACCTCCTTGGACTGTACGGCAGGCTATTGGCAAGTTCCCTTACGCCCTGCCGACAAAGAGAAGACCGCGTTTACAACGCATGCGGGTTTTTATCATTGGCTGTCCATGACATTCGGACTGACCAACGCACCCGCTACGTTTCAGCGTGCCCTCGACCTTATATTGTCTAGACTCAAGTGGAAACTCTGCCTCGTCTACCTAGATGATGTCATCATCTTCTCTGCGTCTGCAGAGCAGCACGTCAAGGGCGTTGATGTGGTCTTAACGCGGTTGCGTGAAGCTGGTGTCACTCTCAATCTTGAGAAATGCACCTGGTTCTCCGACGAAGTCGAGTACCTTGGACACATTGTCCGACCGGGCCAACTCCATGTTCATAACAAGAACGTCGACGCGTTGAAGAACGCTTCATTCCCCACCACCAAGACTCAGCTTAAAAGCTTCTTGGGGATGTGCAATGTCTATCGACGTTTCGTCAAAGACTTTTCTAAACGGGCAAAGCCGCTCAACGCAATGACCCGCGCGGAGGTCCCCCCGGACTTACCAAAGCCAACCGACGCAGCCCTGGCGGCCTTCGACGACCTGCGGCAAGCGCTTCTTGCGCCACCAATCCTGGCCCTGCCAAAGGCCAAAGGCCAAATGATTGTCGATGTAGACGCTTGCGTTGACCAACTCGGATGCACCTTGCTGCAAGAGCAACCTGACGGTACTAGATTACCGGTTGGCTATTGGAGTCGTGGACTCAGCCCAGCTGAGAAGAATTATTCCACAACGGAACGCAAGTGCCTCGGTGTTGTGTGGAGCGTACTCAAGCTCAGACACTTCCTCGATGGACATCGCTTCCTATAAGGGACCGGCCATCAAGCCCTAATCTGGATTTACAGCACCACTGAATCAAGTGGTCGGTTGATGCGATGGCGCCTACGGCTGTCCGAATATACATTCGACATGCAGTACAACCCGGTGCATCGCACCACGCCCCAGACTTCTTGTCCCGAACGGACAACGACGCCGCCGTCGAAGATATCAACGACGATATCCCATGCCTTGCATTGGCCGAGACGGCCAACGGCTTGCTGACGGGGAGGTACACGGGTACCGACATGC
>Ga0209186_1001062_pt1 | contig 20894 bp, 17 predicted proteins | sample SidtaG_FD_187426 | JGI IMG/M metagenome (GOLD analysis project Ga0209186, IMG submission 187426) | Marine algal microbial communities from Sidmouth, United Kingdom - Sidmouth_Male2 metaG (SPAdes) (version 2) | ecosystem: Host-associated > Algae > Red algae > Unclassified | place: Sidmouth...
CGCTCGGTTGCGCTCTCGGGCGATCGGGCGCTGGTCGGGGCCTACCTGGACGACGACGCTGGAAATGACTCTGGCTCGACCTATGTGTTCGAGCGTGACAGGGACGGAATATGGGTACAGGTAGCCAAACTCAGCGCTTCGGACGCTGCGGCAGGGGATCAATTCGGCATCTCGGTTGCACTTTCGGAAGGCGATCGAGCGCTGGTCGGAGCCCACGAGGACGACGACGCTGGAAATCTCTCTGGCTCGGCCTACATGTTCGAGCGAAACGGCAAGGGAATCTGGGTCCAGGTAGCTAAACTTACTGCCCTGGACGCCGAGGCGGGGGATTTTTTCGGTAACTCGGTCGCGTTATCTGGCAATCGAGCGTTGGTCGGGGCTGTCCGGAACGACGGCGGTGGCACTTTCTCGGGCTCAGCCTACCTATTCGAGCGTGACGGGACTGGAATGTGGGTACAGCGGGCCAAGCTCACTGCCTCAGACGCTGCAATTGGCGAATTTTTTGGTGAATCGGTCGCGCTCTCGGGTGATCGGGCGCTGGTCGGTGCCATTCTAGGCAACAACGACCGCGGCAGTCAGACAGGCTCGGCCTACATGTTCGAGCGTGACGAGACGGGCATGTGGAACCAGGTGGCCAAGCTCACTGCGTTGGACGCCGAAGCAAATGATCGGTTCGGCCACTCTGTCGCGCTCTCGGGCAATCTAGCGTTGATCGGGGCCAACATGGACGACGACTTTCGCGTCAATTCGGGCTCAGCCTACGTGTTCGAGCGGGATGGGGCAGGAATGTGGGGCGAAGTGACCAAGCTCACTGCCTCGGACGATAGTACAGCCGACTTTTTCGGCAGATCGGTCGCGCTTTCGGGCAATCTGGCACTGGTCGGTGCCCCCTTCAGCGACGACGTCGCCAGTGATTCTGGCTCGGCCTATGTGTTCGACATCGACGCCGACAGGATCGACTCAAGAAAGTATGGCTATCGCTTTGGAGGCTTGGTTAGACACCGAGAGGCCGCCGAGCGGCTGTTCCACGCCAGCGGCTCGGATCTGTTGCTTAAAATGACTGGCTTCGACATTGACACAAGGAAAGAAATACGTGTGCTCGTTAACGGCACGGAGATTGGCTTCCTGTCGAGAACGCCCAACGACAGACGCGGCCCCTCTCAGCTGACGATTCCAGCGAGACTGCTGATCGGCAAAAACAACACCTTGCGCTTTGAACAGCTTAATCCTGGCTGGAAATGGGGCGTGACGGATCTGCTATTGAGCGAAATCGGCGGCAAAGGCGAATTGGAATCTCTTACTCTCGACAACGTGGACTCTGGCAAGTACGGTTTCCGATTTGAAGGCACCAATAACCACAGAGAAGCTCTCGAGCGGCCGTTTAACGCCAGTGGCTCAGACCTGATGCTTACACTGACCGGATTCGACATCGATATCCGCCAGGAAGTGCGCGTATTGATTAATGGAACGCAGATCGGGTTCTTGTCAAGAACGCCCAATAACAAACGCGGCCCCACGCAGCTGAGGATCGCGCAGAGTTTGCTTAGTAGCACTGGCAACACGTTGCGCATCGAGCAGCTCAATCCAGGCTGGATCTGGGGCGTTACCGATCTACTCCTGAGCAATGCAGGGCAGTAGATAGTCGACCCGGCTCGACGGATGCTTATCCTTGTCAGGATGGAGGGACGTGCAGCTCGATCGATCTTGGGCAGTCCGGTAAGTGATAACACACGGTCCACTGTGGAGTGATGTACGCCTGACTGGACGGCGATGGTATGTGGACCCCAGCCTTCTTATGCACGTTGACGTGCACGAGAATCGCTTCGTCTTTTGGCGTTGTTATGCCGCCCGGCCCGAGTGGCTGCATAACGCTGATTGGCCTCACGCTGAAGCTGTGAACGAGCGATTTCAGAGCACGCTTTGCTGCAGTAGCGTTGGCCGTTATCGTAGCTTCGGCACACGATAGATTGCTTACGGCAATGTGCACATCAATAGAATCTGGCACTGGGAAGCATCTGCACAAAGTGCCGATGAGTGCTGGATTTAACCCCCGTTGAAGTGCGACACTGCAGGGGCTGTGAGAAAGCACGGTTTACTACGGCGTAGCGTCAAACCGGACCGTCAAATCTTGACTGATGCTACGCCTCTCTCACTGGCTGAGACGGTTTACCAAGATGGCGCACATGTGTCCTTCGACTGTGCCTCTATACGGCCAGAAACTGACTAATTAAATTAAAAATGACGCCGGGCGAAGAAGTACGATGGCATTCCACCAATGAATCCAGAGTGTCATGGATAACAGTAGTTGAGTTCGGCCTCCTTTTTATGTAGTACAGAGCCATCAATTTTCTGATAAAAAACCATGAATCAAGATTACAAATCGGCAGAGAATGCTCTTGGTAGTGAGCAATGGGTTGAGTCATTCGTGGATGAGGTTTACGAGGATGCAAGGGGTGCTGTTTCGGATAGCATCGAGCAAATTGAAAGACTTGATCCGGGTAGCAGGAAACTTGTCTGGTCAGGGGGCAATCCACTGTCGTTCGATGACTCAGTACAAAGAATCTGTGCCGCCCATCCGACACTGCCTGCAGTTCTAATTCGATCACACCTGTTTGGCTGGCTTGAGCAGGGCGAGCTGCCAGGCGATCTTTCCGACGAAGAGATGGAGCAATTGGACTCTCTGATGGAGCCTTGGATTGACGATCTCGAAGCCGTCAGATATCAAGCTACAGACGCGTAGAACTCGGTACTCTCAAATGACTAAATAGAGGCGTTAAAAACTAATACACCTATCTGCAGATGCCACCGTGTTTTGTCTGTGGGCTACGAAGATTCGTGTGATTTGCATATTTCTAATATTTCTATTCACGATTGACTCTGAATGCTCATCGAGGTGGCTTGTTGCCTCATCCATGAATAGTATACGTGGCCTGCGATAGATTGCCCGTGCTAGAATTACGCGCTGTTTCTGCCCGCCACTAAGACTAGAACCCATATCCCCCACCAACGTATTGTAGCCCATTGGCATCTGTTCAATATCTTCTGCTATTGAGGCAATGTACGCGCACGCTTTCACCTTTTTTATATCGATAGTGGCAGCAAAACAAGCTATGTTCTCTGCGATATCGCCAGCCATAAGTTGGTCATCTTGCATGACGCTAGCTATTTGATTTCTAAAATTCGGTGTATTTTTCATGGGTTTTCCGTCAACTAGTATCTCGCCTTCGGTGGGTTCGATAAGACCCATGAGGCACTTCAGTAATGTGCTCTTACCGCAACCACTAGCTCCTGTAATCGCGACCGTTTCACCGGCTTTAATCGAGAGGTTCAAATTTCTGAAAATGAAAGGCTCATGTTCTGAGTATCTGAAACTCAAATTTAGTGCTTCAATATCTCCTTTGACAGGAATAGAAAGGCCATTAGCATCAGATTCAGAGCCTGAATGCTCATGAATATCCACATTCACTTGCGATTCCACATCCTCTGTAGTGGTATGAACGATATCTGCAAGCCGGCCAAGATGCACATCTAACATCTTAAATTGAATCCACTGATTGATAAGGTTGTCCATCGAGTTTGTGAAACGGTCTTTAAAACTTATGAACGCATAGAGCATTCCAAGGGACATCGCATCTTGCATTACAGCTGTAGCGCCAATATATATTACCAGTATACTTTCAAGTCCAAAAAGCAACCCATTAACTGTCGAGTAGCCAATTTCCCACCTGGATATACGGATTGATTTATTCATGGTGTTGGCAAATTTATTCTGCCAATGATGCTGTCGATCCGCTTCTTTCTGAAACAGTTTAATCGTTTGAATCGCTCTGATCGATTCCATGAAATGGGTGCTTTCTTTGGCACCTGCAACGATAACTTCTTCGTTCAGCAACTTAAATGGCCGGTACATAACCCATCTGATAATCGCATAAATTATTACTACCCCCATAACAAGTAGCGATAATTTCCAACTATAGAAAAACATGGCAACCAGCGTCAGCAAGGCCATAACACCATCCACCACTGCGGAAACCATACCGTTAGACAACATTTTTCTAACGGCATCCAGGCTTTCAAAGCGTGATACGACATCGCCCATATGTCGGGTTGAAAAATACTTCATTGGTAAGCGGATAAGATGTCTAAACAAATTTGTAGACATTTGCATACTTAGCCGACTTGTGAAGTGTAAAACTACAAATTCTCGCAAAAGACTTGTTGCCGTTGAGATGATCATCAACAAGCCAAATCCCAAAGCCAGAACGGTAAGAAGGTTATCGTCATTCTTTAGCAAAACATCGTCAACAACAATCTGCATAAACAATGGGGTTATCAGCGCAAACACCTGTAGCACCAACGATAGAACGATAATTTGTATTATGTTCCGCTTGAGCCCGACTATGCGATCCCAAAAATGAGAGATTCTAAGGGTTTTCTTCTCAACGCCTTTTTTAAACTTTTGCGTAGGAGTAAGTTCGAGTACGACTCCAGTGAACTCATTTTCAAGCTCCTCTAGCTTAACCTTTCGCTCCCCTACAGCAGGATCGTGTATCAGATAGAAGGAGCTACTAATTTTTGTAAGCACTACAAAATGATTAAGCCCCCAATGTAGAATACAGGGGAGTGTAATCTGATCAAGATCCTCGACGTCCGCTTTTAGTGCTCTAGGAGCAAGCTCGACTCTAGTAGCGATATCCATCAGACCCTTAAGGGTAACACCGTGACTTGAGACAGAAAATCGCCGGCGCAAACTTGCAAGATCTGTGTCGTAACCGTAATACCCTACGATCATGGCAAGACAGGCCAAACCACATTCAGTAACCTCTGCCTGCACAATGACAGGAACTCGATTTACTGAACCGAAGTTTAAAAGTGATACATCTTTTCGAGTTGTTGAATTTTCTGATTGCATGAATTTATAGCCTTCCGCGCAGACTCAAAACAGGTTCGAATATCCACTCAATCAAGGAGCGCTCACTAAGTTCTATATCGGCCGACAACGTCATCCCCGGTTTTAAAAATAATTCTCTCCCGTAGGCCCGAACGGTAGAGTCACTCAGATTTCCAACAATTCGATACATAGGTTCGTTTACAACGATAGGCGCATTTAATACTTCTGCAGGGAGCAGTACAGTGTTTGAAATATTCTCAATGGTTCCTGAATACGTTCCAAACTTTTGGTATGGAAACGCATCGTATCGAATTGTAAGCATTTGACCCTCTTCGATGAATCCTGCCGATCGCACAGGAACCATTAGTTGCACCGTCAAAGTGGAATCAGAAGGCACAATACTCATCAGTGGAACTGAACCACCTAATTGCACACTTTGTCCTTCTGTCGCTTGCAGGTTATTGACAAACCCTGCACGTGGCGAAACAATTGTATAGGACTGCTCACTACCTATTTGTGCTATGCGTTGAGTAACATCACTGAGCCGGTCTTTCAATGCATCCTGACTAAGGATAGCTTGATCGGGAATCAAATCCAATTCATTTTGCAACTCAGTAATTGAGTTACTTTGACGAATATGTTGCCGCTCCAGCACCTGCAAACTTTCTAACAACTCCAATTCCTGTGCTTGGATTTTCTCAAGCTCCAGATTGGATATAAACTTGGCCGTCTGTAATTCGATAGCATTTTTCAACTGAGCGCTTATCAGCTTATATCGTTTACCTACTGTCACAATCTGTCGATCTATCAATAACAGCTCATCTTTTGCTGCTACCAGTTTTTTTCTCAAATCACTTTCCTGCCTCGAGAAGATAGCCTCACCTCTTTCCAACTGACGAGTGATTCGCTGACGTTGTAGTTCAGACTCTGCGAGTAGTTCAGAAGATAAACTCCCACCATCCGCCATCACTCTTGTTGATTTTATAGTAGCGAGAGGCTGGCTCTCTTGAACCATTTCTCCTTCTTGCACTAGCAATGAATAAACAATACCGGCAGTCTGTTGAGGGAATATCCTGACCACGCCAGAAGAAGGTTCTAACCAGCCATACACTGTTTCTTTTTGTACATAGCGACTGAACGACAGCCAGACAGCGAGAACTACCAGCCATGAAATTAAAAATACTGTAATAATTGTATGAGGCAAATGAGGGACTAACAATATGTCACCATGCAAACGCTCACGATTGTTATCCACCGCTTGTTTTCGAAAAAGCGACTCACGTATTATTCCCATACCGTATTATTTAGTCCTTAAATGAGCGTGCATCCACAAACTCATAACCGCTTAAGTTGATCAATATTCGATAATTGACAAAAACTTCGTTGATTTTGAAATTTTCAAATTATTAATCAAAAACATGTATCAAGAGAATTCCCGCATGTGAGAAACCTGTAATGCTCAAGCGAGTATATTCAACTTTCTATGCCCCACATGCGTTGTAGCGACCAGCTCCGCATTTGTCTGACTTGCTGATGAGCATCAGTTGATTTTTACTTGTGTGAAATGCAATTTTCGTACTCCCGATACGGCAGCTATCGGTGCAAGTAGATTAGCGTGTTTGGTTATTTTTTTCTAAAGCGGAGACTCAAAGTCAGCTACAGAAAATTGTCATTTCATTTCAATGAATAAGGGTAAAATACAATAAATATAGAGATCTGTTTTAGAGACCTGGGCAGATAGTTGAGCCGGTGATCATATCGCATATTTAACGCTTAAAAAGCAGAATAAGTCGCAATTCACCGAGAACTATAAAGTTGTGCCTTGCTGGTATGAGGTATAGCTAATTGTGATGTTTGAGCAGGGTCGAACAAAGAAGCGTATCTGGTTAACTTGTGATTATCACAACTTCAACTTAACGTACGAGATACACTGCTCTAAAGAGGATAACGTTTTTCAGTTTGAAGGTAGAGAGGCGATTGCAACAGACGCAGCTGCTCAAGAGCGATGCGCAGCAGATGCTGCAGGTAGCCATTGAGGCGATGGTTCAGGATTTCATGCTTCAATTGCATGATCGATTATTGGATGATGGGTGTGCAGCAGTGGTGCGTGGCGCCCACTAGCCCAGGCGTGATCAACAAACAGGTATTGGTCCTGTAACAGTCAAAGTGCTCATAGTTCATTCGCGTAATAGTGGGATTGTGACATTCCGCTCAGCCCTTGTACCTCGTTGTGTGCGCAAGACAAAATCACTGAAGCAGTACTACCGTTGGCTATCTTGAAGGGCTCGCTTAAGGGGAAGATGAGCGCACTCGAGATTTTTGAAAGCCCCGAATCAACTGGATTATCATCTAGCACGGTAGCTTGCCTGAAGTAGCAGTGGGGTGAAAAGTATCAGGACTGGAGCCGCAAGCCTCTGGCCAAGCAACAGCGGAACTACCGGTGGCTAACGGCTTTCACAGCGTAGTCAGGACTGAAGACGCCTTATCCGGGAAGCGGTGATGGTACGCTAGACGTTTGGCCGCCAGCTGCTCCAGCAACTAATTGGCTCCATGACCCAAACAGAGGCGTGTGGCGATCAAACGTTTCAGAAACATTTACCTGTCTTTTCACACTTATAACGCACACCTAGCCTATGGTGCTGACCAGGTGTGCTGACTGAGGCTGACTCTTCTAGAGCCAACAGTCAATAGAACAAATAGCGCTTGCGCAATTTGTTCTTATCACTTACTTCTTAACCGAAAAAACGACTGAAATCGAATCCTGGAGTGCCGCCGCCGCCGCCAGCAGATGCTGAAGCACTACCGTTATTTGAAAATGCACTTGCTTGTCCAGAACCAGAGCTTTCACTAGTCTGTTGGCTAGTAAAAGTGTTTTGACCAGAGGCATTAGCGAAGGAAAAGCTGGAAGTTTCAGTCACTACAGTAAAACCACCAGACACTGCATTCAATTCCGATTTTTTTGTGATTTCTTTAATCATTTTTCTATTTCCATGTTAACTGTAATCTTAAGTCCAATCGAACTTTGATACTTTAAAATTTAATAAAGCAATTCGCTGGGTAAAAACAATATAAAACTTATTAAACCAAACAGCTTACAAATAATCGCTGATTCCCCGAGAAACCAAGAGGTTTTCTCTGCTAACCAACGACATGCGAGGTTAGCACAGGGCTTCATGAAAAATGCTGTTTTTCCATTAATTGTGTGATAACTTTAACGATATTTTACCTTTTTTTTCAATCATGTTGATGGCTTTTCTCTACTGAAAAGCGGGTCTATTGCCTCTCCTTGTCGCATATTATTTTGCCAATGACCATCGGATCTTCCATGCTGTGGCTCGGCATTCCGACTAGTATCCCCATCGGCCCGCCACACGCACTGCACACACTCACGTCTACATTGAATATTCGCTTGAGCCTCTTTGTGGGGTGGCCTTCCGTACAGCACCGCCCCTTGCGCCTGCCCGCTCTCAGATCCGGCTCGTCCGGCCCATCAGCCTATACATCAGCGGTGGCAGATTTTATCTGGTGGGCACTTAGCGGCGTCACGCTTTCTCGGTAACGACTGTTCGGTCGGTCCGGCGTTCCGGCCATTACTCCATGAAATCGTCCGTAGGCGGCCCCGTAAGATTCGTTCGAGGCTTGGGCACCAGCGCTGCCAGTTTGGCCATAAAATACAACGGCGAAAAGCCGCCCCGCTCGAACACCACATGCGTAGTCCCATCACGATCGGGCCGCGCAGGTACGCTGTTTTCTAGCGGAAGGCCGCCCCCATGCAATGAAGATCCTCCAACCTTGCCAAGCTGGCCGGTGCCAAAGTCATCCTCATCCCAGGCAGGAATTGTTTGCACCGGGCCGCGCAGGCGGTGAGCACTTTGCGCCCAGCCTGTGGCCCCATGGCTATCCGGTACGTGATCGAGTGACCTTGCAGTTGTTGCAACGTAGCACCCTCTTCATCGGTCAACGCCAGGTTCAGTTGATCACTTTGCTCGTCTCGGCTCAACCATCCCTGGGATCTACCAGCAGCGCAGCCGTCTCCACCATGCATTCAATTGCTTAACGAACACGGTATGGACTATGTGATTGGAGCCAAGGTCAAAGGCAACGCCAAATTGTTCCAGGCGTTTGACCATCGCCGACACTCTGAACAGTCGATTCTGGTGATCGAATTCGAGCAAACCGATTTAAAAACGGGTATTACTCAGGGTTGCCGTTTTTCCAACCAACTGCCGCGTAACGATTCGCGTAAGGATCTGAGGGTCAATCTGATGGAATTCTGGGAAGTGAATGCCAAGGGCAAGATAACCCAATGGAGCTGGGTGACAAATCTGGCTATCACCTCCCGAGAATGCCTTGGAGATTGCAGCCATAGGTCGCTCGCGCTGGGGCATAGAAAACCAGGCCTTCAGTACGCTGAAGAACCAAGGCTACAACCTTGAGCACAATTACAAGCATGGTGAAAAGTATCTGTCCAGCACATTAGCGGGGCTGATGCTGGTGGCGTTTCTGTGCGATCAGGAGCAGGAATTTGCCTGCCCGCTCTACAAAGCTACCCGGAAGAAAACACGTATCAAGGCCACGCTCTGGGCGCAAATGCAAAGTTTCCTGTGCAGCGTAGACTTGCCGGACTGGGAAACACTGTTTCGCCTGATCGCCAAATCGGGCGCGAAACTAGTGATATTAACGGTACCAGATACAGGATGACATTATCAATCTGCGCGAAACAAAAACCCTTGATGAATTTAACAACAACCAGATTATCGAACTTGGCGGGCTTTCAAATCGGGAAGCGAGATCTTCTGTGCGAAAGAATCAATCGCCAGCGACTACTCCGTAAATCTATTACTGGTCGGGAATCGCTGGTGATGACTTCTTTTTTTCACGAGCGCTAGCTATACCTCTTTTTACGTAGACCAAGCCGTGATGCTACGATAATTGTAGCGAATACTATGTATTCGACTGAATACAGGTTCTAACGCAGCTCCCTCCTTGCTTATCGTGACACGCTACCTTGACACGCAGACATCCAAGCGCGTAAGTTTGTCAAAAGTCTTGTTACTGTTACAATCCTTGGTTTGCACGCTGCAAAGCACAGGAGCGCATTTCCCTTTGATTGGCCACAACAACGAGGATCTTCTTTCGGTTATCGCCGATGGCGATGCACGTATAGACTGGGTAGACCGATATTCCCCCGTGTTGAATGGCATGGTTCGGAAGACATTGGCCGACGGGTCGCTAAAAGGTCGAAAAATCGCGGTTGTCGTACACCTTGAAGCGAAGACAGCCTTTTTGGCACTGGTTTTGGCCGATGCAGGGGCCGAGGTGATCGTCGCGGGAAGTAACCCACGCACAACTAATCAATCGGTGGTGGAAGCTTTACGCGATCGTGGGCTGATCGTTGTTGCCGACGCTGGCGGTGACTTGAAAAGCTGGGAAAAAGAACTATTGGCGGCCGCAGATCACGAACCCGAGTTTGTGATTGATGACGGAGCAGAGCTGACCATGCGGATCGGCATGCACCGGCCCGAGTTGTTCAAGCGTCTAAAAGGTGTCTCGGAGGAGACGACAACCGGAACCGCTCGGCTGCTTGCCATGGAGGCTGCGGGCAAGTTGCCTTTTCCTGCATTGACAGCTAATGAAGCGCGTTGCAAACACATGTTTGACAACCGCTATGGCACCGGACAAACGACAATGCAAGCTGTGTTGCGTTTGACCAATCGCCAGATTGCAGGCGCAACAATAACAATCATAGGCTATGGCTACGTTGGTCGCGGCATCGCCGAATATGCCAGGAAAATGGGTGCAAATGTCCAGATCGTAGAGATTGACCCTGTTCGAGCAGTCGAAGCGCACATGGATGGCAATACAGTCGGGACGGCCAAAGACATGGTGCCGGGGGCATCAATGATTGTCACGGCAACGGGTGGGATAAGGGCGATAGGTAAACCTGAGTTGCAGCGTGTTGATCATGATGTAGTTCTGGCCAACGCCGGCCACCACGACCTTGAAGTCGATGTGGACACCCTTGCAGATATGGCCTCGTCGCAGACCGAATCACGACCTCAGATAACAACCTACTGTGTAAATGACCGGGCTATACACGTACTCTCGGGGGGGGCTTTAGTCAATATTGCCGGCGGCAGCGGGCATCCGGTCGAAATCATGGACTTGACGTTTTCCGTTCAGGGTCTCGGTGCGCACGTGTTGGTGAATGCAGGCCTTGCACCTGGAGTACATGTGCTTTCAAAAGAACTCGATGATTCGATCGCCAGCGCGTATCTGGAGAGCAGGGGCATCCACCTGGATCCCGTGCGCCCCGAACAGGCAGACGATTTCAAGAGATGTATTGATGGGATGCCATCGGTATGAGCACGCAACGCTATGACAGTGCTCTTGCAAGCTCCGGTCTACGGAAAATAAACTGGGCGCGTCGGCATATGCCCATCCTGGAATCCATCGAAGCCAGGCTCATAACGTCTGCTGTGGTCAAGGGACGCCGAATTGGTATTTCGCTAGTCCTTGAACCCAAGACAGCCTACCTTGTGATCGCCTTGCGGAACGCAGGTGCTGATCTTAGCGTCTGGGCGCCTGCGGATTGCGTGCAGGATGATGTCATGCATGCGCTACGTGCTGAAGGTATCAAGGTGTTCGCCGATGCACATGGGTCAGGTGCTGCAGACATGGAGCTTGCGCGCGCATTCCTCGGCACGAGTCCACACATTCTCGTGGACGATGGTGCACGAATTATCCGTCTGGCGCATCGAGAGTTTCCTGACGTGATTAAAAATATGGTTGGCGCTGCAGAGGAAACAACAAGTGGAGTACGTCCGTTACGTGCAATGCATGACGCTGGTGAATTGCATATTCCCGTGATCAACGTGAACGACTCACGTCTGAAATACTTGTTCGACAACGTGTACGGGACAGGCCAGTCTTGCGTGATGGCGTTGCTGGATGTGACCAACCTGCAGTTGGCGGGTCGGCACGTTCTTGTCATCGGCTATGGCTGGGTGGGCAAAGGCGTGGCCTTGCACGCAGCAGCAATGGGCGCGCGCGTTACCGTTGCTGAACTGGATCCGGTAAAATGCCTGCAGGCTTTGCATGATGGGCACCGGGTAAAAAGTATTATTGATGCTGCGCCTGTTACCGAGGTCGTTTTTGCATCAACCGGCATTGAAGGCGTCGTGACCCCTGCACATCTTGAGGCCATGGCCGATCAGGTTATCCTTTGCACTGCTGGTGGTGGCAACTATGAATTGCCGATGGCGTATCTTCGATCACTGGAGGCGCCAAAGGAAATTCGCGCTGAAGTGGAAGAATATACCTTGCCGAGCGGCAAACGGGTGCTGATGATCGCAGGTGGGCATTGTATCAATTGCGCAGCAGGGGAAGGTAACCCCATTGAAATCATGGATCTGTCGCTGTCCTTGCAAGCCTGCGCTATTGAAGAGCTTGCCTTGAACGGTTCACAATTGTCTGCCGGTATTCATCCGGTTTCCGAGAAAACAGACAATGCTATAGCGACGATAAGGTTAGACGTTTCGGGCGCCAGCATTGAACCAATGACTCCAGAACTAACTGAGGCCATGGCGCGATGGTGATCGCGTACGCTACTGCAACATCAATACAGGAGTACAGTGACTACATGAACACATATTCGGGGAACACAATGTCCAAAAAGAATCTCACCTTTGCTGGTATCGTTGTCGCGTCGATGCTATCGGCAGGAGCTGCACACTCGGCTGGTGAATGCGTAACGGGAAAGACCATCGAAGAGGGCGTACTCACCGTCGCTACCGGCAATCCGGCGTATTTTCCTTGGGTTATAGATAACGCCCCGGAGGCGGGCAAGGGCTTTGAGGCCGCCGTGGCTTATGCCGTGGCCGCAGAAATGGGCTTTGAGGCGGATCAGGTGACGTGGACGTCATCCTCGTTCGACCAAGCCATCCAGCCGGGTCAAAAGAACTTCGATTTTAACTTGCAGCAATTCTCGATCACCGAAGATCGCGAAAAGGTCGTGGATTTCTCCGTGCCCTACTATACCTCTGCGCTAGCTGTTATCGTGCGTCAACAGGCCATAGACGCCGGAGCACTACCAAACCTCGAGTCTCTCAAGGGCCTGACCTGGGGCGCGGATGCAAACACTACCGCAACGCCAGTCATCCAATCACTGATTGCCCCCAAGAGCGCGCCCTTGCTGTACGACGATACAGTTAACGTGATCGAGGCAATGAATGCGAATCAGATCGACGCCACTCTTCTGGATCTACCAGTAGCACTATATCAAGCAGCGGTAGTCATGGATGACGGCGTCGTATTAGGTCAGTTTCCAGCCGATGAATCGAACTCGCCTGATCACTTCGGTTTGTTAATGGAGGAAGGCAACCCGATCAAGGCCTGTGTCGATGCTGCGCTAACCGCGCTTAGCGAAAGCGGTCAGTTGGCAGAGATAGAGGCCGAGTGGCTGCAGCAAGCTACAGACGTACCAATGATCCAATAACGATCAACAAGGTGACAGTAAGAACGGAAAATACGGGGGCGGTGGTGGCCCAGGATGCTGCGCTGCCCCTCAAGATGTCACGTACCGCGTATAACGCTCAAAAGAAGCGTCGCAGCCTGATCGTTGCATCGGCCAGCATGGTGACTGTGTTGGCGTTAATCTACTATTTTGTGCCGCGCGCCCCTGGTTGGGAGCGTGTGAAAGACAGCTTTTTTAATTGGGACGTATTCGTCGGAACATTTCCCAAGCTGCTCAACGCGTTCTTGATTGACGTCATGATCTTTGCCTGGTGCGCACCGGCTATTGCGATCTGGGGTCTGGTCATCGCCCTGTGTCGCGACGCGCGCTCTCCTGCATTGTTCCCGCTACGCGTTTTTGCCACCGTCTACAACGACGTGTTTCGCGGTGTTCCCGTTATCCTTGTCATCTATTTGATTGGCTTCGGCATCCCGGGGCTTGGACTTAGCCGCACATGGAGCAACCCCTATATCTGGGGTTCCCTTGCACTTATCCTCAGCTACTCAGCTTATGTGGCTGAGGTGTACCGCGCGGGCATTGAATCTATTCACGAATCACAACGTTCCGCCGCCAAATCACTGGGTCTGTCTCATTGGCATACGATGAGCCGCGTGATCTTGCCGCAGGCCTTTCGTCGCGTGATTCCCGCGAATATGAACAATTTTATCTCATTGCAAAAAGACGTGGCCCTGGTGTCATTCATCGGCCCTGTGGAACTTTTGCGCCAGGCTGGCGTTGAGAAATCCTTGCTTGCGAATTTCACACCCTATGTCGGTGCCGCGCTCATATTTCTCAGCGTCACTATCCCCGCTACCCGATTCGCTGATCACCTTATCGCGAAGCAAAACCGGGAGCGTGGGTAATGGAGCTACTGCCAAAAATAGAACTCAGAAACGTGCGTAAGAGTTTCGGCAATCTTGACGTCATCAAAGGTGTGAATCTCAGCGTGCCGCGCGGAGAGCTGGTCTGCCTGATCGGATCGTCAGGTTCTGGAAAATCGACGTTGCTGCGTTGTCTCAATCTGCTCGAGCCAATAGATGAGGGTGAAATTCTACTGGATGGAGAGGATATATCGCACCCCATGCTTGACCCGCAACCGATCCGCCAGCGCATAGGTCTTGTCTTTCAGAGCTTCAATCTGTTCCCACATATGAACGCCTTTGATAACGTACTGCTAGCGCCGCGTCTTAACAAGAGAGTATCGCGTTCGCTGCTAAAGCCAAAAGTTGAAACACTGTTTGAACGCTTTGGCCTGATAGATCGAATGAATCATTATCCCGACCAACTGTCAGGTGGGCAGCAGCAACGTGTGGCCATCGTGCGAGCGCTGGCACTGGAACCTGAAATCATGTTATTCGACGAGGTAACCTCAGCACTCGATCCCGAGCTTGTTAGTGAAGTGCTCGATGTTGTTCGCCAGCTTAAAGGCGAAGGTATGACACTGATACTGGCAACCCATGAGATGAGTTTTGCACGTGAAGCGGCGGACAGGATTTGCTTCCTGGATAAAGGTGTGATTGTTGAAGAAGGACCTCCCAATCAGATTTTTCATGAACCGAAAGAGCAAAGAACAAAGGAGTTTTTGCGTAGCGTTTTGTAGTCAGGGTTTTTTTGTCTCCAGAGGAAATCTGGCAAAAGGTCTCTGGAAATTACGCTACGCCTCGCTAGTTGAAAAGACTGAAGAGTATCAACCCGTAGGTGAATGGTACATTGAGGCTGCTTCCGAATGTCGCCTGAGAATTTGGTTGCCGAGGCGGGAACATGGCTCAAAAAATCTGCACAAGCTGCAAGCAATGGGAATATTGCGGCTTATAAGTCATGCAGATTACGCGTGGAAGCTGAGCTTATGGCCATTAAAAATGTCACACCTGATAAGGTTATAGAGCGATATGAGGCAGCGATAGCACAGGCAGTGGACCGTGAGCTTTCGGCAGCCCGGTAAAATTATGGGCTGAACGCATGTATCCAACTACGAGCGAAAGCCACGCGGTGTCAACCGGCACGTTTTCGGTGAGTCTTATCAGTTTCGCTGGAGCTTTTGCTGTGCGGGCGATAACGGGCGTGAGTGTCGCCGCAGAACTACACCCGCAACGGTACGCTTTCTGGGCCGCAAGGTGTATCTGGGCATTGCCATCACGCTGCTCAGTGCGACCCGGCGCCCGTCAGGCACAGGCCCGGTTGGAGGCACTTGAGGTGCGAAGCTTCGAGGTCAATCATACGTTTGGCTTGCGGCAAATGGATTTTCACGACGGCTCACGTCGTGTGCTGGAGAAGAACGGGCGGTGGATCAAACCGCAGCTGCTTGGTGTGCTTGATGATCATTCGCGGCTGTGTTGCCACGCACAATGGTACCGATCCGAAAACACCGAAGCGTTAGTGCACGGCTTCTCTCAGGCGATTGTCAAACGCGGGCTTCCGAGGTCGCTTATGAGCGATAACGACAGTGCCATGATCAGTAGCGAGTTCACCCAAGGTCTGCATACGCTGGGCATCGTGCATGAGCGAACACTGCCAAGAAGTGCCAATCAATATGGGAAGCAAGAGACCCTATGGGCCACACTGGAAGGACGATTAATGGCCATGATCAGTGACGCAGAGGATCTGACACTGGAGCATTTAAATCTCTATACCCAGCTCTGGGTGGAGCAAGACTACCATCAGAACCGTCACAGTGAACTGGGTAGCACACCACTGAGACGTTTCCTCGACGCCCCTTCACTGCGGCGCGATGCTCCAGACAGTAACACGCTTCGAAGCGCCTTCTGCGAACACGTCACGCGTCGCCAACGCCGCAGCAATGGCACCGCCGTGCCCGACAGTCGCAAGCCGACCCCATTCAATCGGCCAACAGCGAACAAACACACACTCGAACAACGCCACTACCCAGCGTCAACGGACTGAGTTCGCTGATGAGCATGCACCTGAAGCACTACATCGACAGCGGCAGACCACCTAACTATGTGCCCTCACCGGGAGCGTCTGATGAGAACGACATCGACGCTGAGCACATCACGGTTAACGACAGCAACAATGAGACAACCACCCCATGAACAACAAACACCTGGCACTGCACGCTCTGAAGTACAACCCGTTTAGCCCCGAGGTGCCCAGCGAGGCGCTGCTCATCACCCCGTAATCGATCACTTCTGCTGGCGTGTAGAGACACAGCTGATCAGCGAAGGTGGCTTTGCGCTGGTGAGCGGTGAGCCTAGCACACGTAGCTTGTCCATCAGATAGCGTGAGCGCTATGCCATCAATTATCGTGGTTACGCTCATGTCACCTATTCATATAGTCGTTCGATAGACGCGTGTGTTCCTGAGGATCAGTTCCGACAACGTGATCCGGTTTTGCGCACCGCTAAATATTCTAATAGTTCGTAAATAACACTGCAGCCTCAACCACTAATTCTATCGGCTGCGCAATATCGACAACTACACCGGCTTCATCACGGCCCAAAGGCTCTAGCAAACTCAATTGACTATCAAGCAGACTTGTTGGCATGAAGTGCTCAGCTCGAGCGGACATACGCCTCGCTATCACATCTCCACTGCCATGCAAATGAATAAAGCCAATAGGCACCCCCGCGGTTTCCAAAAGAAATTGACGATACGAACGTCGCAATGCTGAGCAACTAACTACCACGGGGGCTGGTGTGTTTTTCATAGCACTGGAAACTCGTTTCAACCACGGCCAACGGTCCTCATCGTTTAACGATTCTCCGCGTCGCATTTTTTCGATGTTTTCGATAGCATGTAAGTCATCCGCTTCAATCATCGTGGCATCAATCTTTTCTGCCAAGCACCTGGCAATTGTGCTTTTACCACACCCCGAAACCCCCATTACGACAAAATGATGCATGCTAAAGCGATGCCGTAATACCACCATCAACGTAGAGGGTATGACCGTTTACAAAGCTGGAAGCCTTCGACGATAAAAATATGCAAGCACCAACCAATTCTTTCACATTCCCCCAACGACCGGCAGGAGTACGTTTTTCTAACCATTCAGAAAATGTAGCATCTGCCACTAATGCTGCATTCAATGGCGTATCGAAATACCCAGGCGCCAAGGCATTACATTGCAATCCATATTTTGCCCAATCAGTGGCCATACCTTTCGTTAAATTACCAACAGCACCTTTAGTTGCCGTATAGGGTGCAATACCAGGACGGGCCAAAGCCGTTTGAACACTGGCTATATTGACAATCTTTCCTTCACCACGATCTATCATATGTTTGCCCACTGCCTGAGACACATGAAAAACACTCGCTATATTCGTTTGCAGTAGCATCTCAAATGCCGCAGGGGGAAACTCTTCTAATGGGCCTCTGTGTTGCATACCCGCGTTATTTATCAAGATATCAATTCGCGTACCCTCTGCCTCTAATTGGTTAACTGCTTGTTGAACAGCAGCATGATCAGTAACATCAAATGCACAGGTATGTACAGAGGCACCGTACGAATCTAGAGACTCGGCAGCTCCCTTAAGTTTTTCCTCATTCCGTCCATTTAATACAACATCAGCACCCGCGCTAATCAAGCCTTTAGCAAGCGCATAACCAATACCTTGTGAGGAGCCGGTTATCAGAGCCGTTTTACCACTCAAATTAAAAAGATCCATTACTTATTGATGTCCGCTAATCGCAAGAGTAGGATGTTACCGGTAACAATAGATGATTTCCAGTCATTTCTCAACAATACAAATAGGCGAGTCCAGTAAATGAAAGCAATTGTTGTTCATGCCGCACAAGACGTCCGCATTGGATCCTGTGAAGTTAGAGATCCTGGTGACGATGAAATACAGATACAGACTCTGCGCGGTGGTATTTGCGGCTCAGATCTTCACTACGTTCAGCACGGCGGCTTTGGAAGCATAAAACTACGAGAACCCATGATTCTTGGGCATGAAATCTCAGGGCGGGTTATAAAGTCTGGCAAGAATGCACAAAGCCATTTCGCCGGGCAATTGGTCTCGGTATCACCATCGCGACCTTGCTCAGCCTGTGGCTACTGTTTACAAGGCAACCCTAACCATTGCATGAATATGCGATTTTATGGCTCTGCTATGCCTTTCCCTCACATTCAAGGAGCCTTTAGAGAAATACTAACTGTTCATAAAGATCAGTGCGCTGATGCAGAAGGACTAAGCCCTGCAGAAGCTGCAATGGCGGAGCCACTGGCGGTAACAATACATGCAGCTAATCAGGCTGGAAGTCTAGTTGGCAGACGCGTTCTTATTACTGGCTGCGGACCAATAGGCCTGCTGTGTGCTCTAGTCGCGCAGCGTGCTGGGGCAAAAGAGGTGGTTACCACCGATATAAGTGACTATCCGTTAGAGGTTGCAAAACAGCTGGGCGTGGACACAACAGTCAATGTCAGGAACTCAAACAATGATGAATCCTTAAACCACTACTACACGGACAAAGGTTATTTCGACACGCTATTTGAATGCACCGGTGTCAGCTCCGCACTAGCACAAGCAATTCCAGCGTTGAGACCGCGTGGGGTTATCGTGCAACTAGGCTTAGGTGGAGATATGAACTTACCCGTTCAAGCTATAACAGCGAAAGAACTGGAACTCCGAGGCTCATTCAGATTCCACGAGGAGTTTTTTACAGGTGTTTCATGGATGAAATCCAGGAAAATCGATGTTAAGCCACTCATTACGCACACGTTAGCGTTGGATCAAATGAAAGAGGCATTTGCACTGGCAACCGACCGGAATACGGCGTTGAAAGTTCAGTTGGCATTCGATTGAGGGCGTAAACTATTACACTAGTCTAGTGCTGTCACGCATGCTAAGAGAGACATCTATCTGAAATTTTTTTTGTTTCTTGGGCTGGTCTTCATCATTGTTGAGTAATCGGATAACCAGACCCGCTGCAACTCTACCTACTTCAGTAGGATCAACTTTCACGGTAGTTATTGGTGGCAGCGCGTAACGAGATACTTCAAAGTTTCCAAACCCTGCCACCCCTACATCATTAGGCACCTGTATACCGCGCTCTTGCAGTGCTCTTAGCACGCCAAAAGCAGGTGAGTCTGATACACAAAACACACAGTCGATGTCTTTGTAATAGTCATTAAGATGTGTACCAATAAAATGACCATCTTTGATAGACATAGGTGGCGTACCAAATCGGATCATCCGGTGTGGAGACAGACCAGCAAATTCCATGGCTTTTCTAAAGCCTGTTCGTCTTGCTGCTCCTCGCGTCCATTCATCGTTGGTTTCACATAAAAAAGCGATATTTCTATACCCAAGCTCTATGAGTTTTTCAGTCATCATGAATGAGGCTTTTTCGTTCGAGAAACCCACGGTATACCCAATCGGCTTGGCTGGCGTTTCCCAAAGCTCAACAACTGGAATTTGTGCTTTCTTCAACAACCTGATAGTTCTAGGAGTATGCCCATCAAAAGGTAAGGCTATAGCCTCTGGTCGACGTTTCAGCATACTCTCGACTAACTCTTCCTCCCGCACCATCGAATAGCCCGTGTGGCCGAGCAGGATTTGCATTCCCGTGTTTTCAAGATTTTCAGTTAGAGACTGAACCATCTTGGCATAGTGGACGTTATTCAACGATGGCACTAAAGCTGCCACAAATCCTGAGCGCTTTGTTGACAAACTACCGGCCATTTGATCTGGCACGTAGTTCATTTTTTCAACAATTTTTAATATGCGTACTTTGGTGCCTTCCGACACACTACCGTCTGCTCGCATTGCACGAGAAACTGTCATTCTGGATACACCTGCAGCCTTAGCTACATCCTCCATGGTGACCGGATTTATTCTACCTCGGCCGCTCATCGTAACCGTGCAACTATAGTAAAGATGGACCCAAGACTACCATAAAAACAATGGGGAGCTGTAATTCCCAGATTAACTTTCAAATGCGTCGAAACTGCTCAAGCCAAACGAGTCCCTCCTCCACGGTACTGCCGCGTGGCTTATACTCTGCCCCAATAAAGCCCCGATAACCGAGCTTTACTAGATTCTCTAATACAAACGGATAATTCACTTCGCCAACATCTGGCTCGCCGCGATCATGTACAGCCGATATTTGCACATGACCGATATAGCCAATGTAATTCTGAAGTAGCGTTACTAGATCACCTTGCACAATTTGAGTGTGAAAGACATCAAACATGACTTTCAGATTGTCTTCTGCTACCGAGTCAACAATAGCCGCTGCGTGTTCTATACTTTTAAAATGGTAGTCGGCAACCGCTCGCGGATTCAAAGGTTCAATCAGAATAGTTTTACCCTCTTTCGCTGCCTGCTGACAGGCGTAGCGCAAATTCTCTCGATAAACTAAATCTGATGTTTTAGTATTCATACTTTTACCCGCCACTACATTGATATTGGAGGCACCGACAACAGTTGCATACTCTATTGCCTTATCAATGTACTGCCTTGCTAATTCTTCCTTTCCCTCTACCGCCGCAACTCCAAAATAGGAATCACCTGGCGGGCTCAACAAGGTATT
>Ga0209186_1001064_pt1 | contig 20871 bp, 14 predicted proteins | sample SidtaG_FD_187426 | JGI IMG/M metagenome (GOLD analysis project Ga0209186, IMG submission 187426) | Marine algal microbial communities from Sidmouth, United Kingdom - Sidmouth_Male2 metaG (SPAdes) (version 2) | ecosystem: Host-associated > Algae > Red algae > Unclassified | place: Sidmouth...
AGTTTAAAATTTCTATTTTTCGCCCGTCTGGTCGGAACGGGTGCTTCATAAACATCCAAAAAATAAATTATTTTATATGTTATTGATTGACAGTTCGTTTTTTATTAAAAAAATAAATGTCAACTCACGTCCAAAGTCTAGTTATAAAACCCAAACATTTAAAACCTCAAGTATTCTTCAAAATGTTAAAATCATCAAACAACCTTCCACAAATCAAAATTTTAACAATAGTTAAAGTATCGTATGCAGCATTAATAAACCAATATTTTTCGATAACTTGCGTTTAACCATTAAGAAACCCTTAACAATCACTTTTTCTCAATACAAAAGACTTAATGCTGAATGAGTAAAAACATTCAAAATTCACAATTAAGTCTAAAAACTATGTCTTTTATGAAAAAATCACTCTTATTGGTGGCTCTATTCGCCTTCGCTTGTACATTTCAGGCAGACGCTCAAATGACGGTCAAAAAATTTGGTGTCTCACTTGGTCAAGACTGGGATATGTTGCCCGGACTCTCTACCGACATGCTATTACGAAAAACTGACAGCAGAACGGCAGGCGACATTCAACCTTTCTTAAATTCAGCAAATTCCTATAGTTCTTCGGGTTTTTGCGAAAACCAAAATTTCCGTTTGACGCTGGTACTCGAACCACAACGATGGAAAAATGTGGAATTACACACCTCCGGTGTATTTATATTTAATAGAATGGACGGTGTACATTTTTATGATAGCAACGAGAATGGCTACTCAAACTTAGACTTTACATTACATGGCAATGAAGTGGATGTAGAAGCGGTCTTGTTGAAGAAAGTTCCTGTATTTGGTTTTCTCGACAGGCAATTTCTAAATCTATACGGTGGTATCGGCACTAATTTTGGCTATCAATTTGGCAATTACATGTCAGTAAGTTCCTATAGTAGCATACGCCCCGAAAGAGATAACGGTACTTGGGAGTATGAACATAATAGCAGTTATGACAACATAAATGATGGGGTATCTGCCCGTGTATTTGCACAAGCAGGCTTTGGTATTACGTTTTTCAAAAGAGTAGAGTTAGGTTTTGAGGCACGTTACGGGGCGGGATTTCGTCACTACTTTGCCACGGATACTGATTTCACCAACTTACACTCAACCGCTTTCAATCTAAAATATCTCTTAGGCAGCAGACTCTCCAGAGCAGAACGAGAACTCAAACGTGCAGAGAGAGCCGAAAAAGCACGTTGTACTTGGGATGGGTATAAGCGTTGTCAAGGCTGGTAGGAAACGGTAGATGAACGCCTTCGGCTTGACGGCGAACGACAAACGGTTAATGAACTTTACGTTTGTCGTTCGCCGTTTGTTATTTTATCATCACTCCTACCACATTTTTTTTTTGTTAAATTATAGAAAAAATCGTCCACTATTTACCATCTACCATCTACCATTTTTTATCTTTGAGGATGAAAAATTTGTACTTACTTACCATATTATTTTTATCTGTAATTTCTAATGGCTTCACTCAAAATGCTGACCTTCATCTCAATAGCAGAGCCGATACATTACTTCCTTTCAATCCAATTTTAGAGCCGTTTTATCATGGCGTGGCTTCCGGCGACCCGCTTGTCGACGCTGTGGTGATTTGGACGCGCGTGACACCTACCGCCGACGAACCCATCGATGTCAATTGGGAAATGGCAAGCGATACAGCCTTTGCCAGTATCATCGCTTCGGGCATATATACCACAGATGGAGACCGCGATTATACCGTCAAACTCGACGTAGCAGGATTAGATGCTGCAACAACTTATTATTACCGTTTTTCAGCCTTAGATGGCACCTCGATTACAGGTCGTACACGTACCGCACCTGCGGAAAATAGCGAACACTTAAAATTCGCTGTTGCTTCTTGTAATAATTATCAATCGGGGTATTTTAGTGCCTTCGGGCGGTTGGCAGAGCGCAATGATATTGATGCAGTGCTGCATCTCGGCGACTTCATTTATGAATATCACACAGGTGGCTACGGCTACACCGAAGAAGTGGGACGCGGACACCAACCCGACCACGAAATACTGGAATTGAGTGACTATCGCATACGATATTCTTATTATAGACTGGATGCGGACTTGCGGCGTGCAATGCAGCAACATCCCTTTATTTTGATTTGGGATGACCACGAAGTTGCCAATGATGCGTGGCTCAATGGTGCCAATAACCACACCCCAAATGAAGGCGATTATGAAGACCGAAAAAACGCCGCTACACAAGCTCTTTTCGAGTGGGTGCCTATCCGCGATAATGCTACACAGACTGTTTATCGCAGCTTTTCTTATGGCAACATGGCAGATGTGATTATGCTCGATACGCGCCACGAAGCACGCGCCGAGCAAGTCGATACGCTCGAAGACCCCACACTCAACGACCCCGATCGCTACCTTTTAGGGCAAGAGCAAATGCAATGGTTCAAGGATGGACTTTCTAACTCCGCTGCTACTTGGAAAGTCGTAGGTAATCAGATTGTTTTTTCACAGTTATTTTTAGGAGAAATTGATGCCGCTTTGTTTGATGGGGCAAGACATATTTTCTTAGATACTTGGTATGGCTATCCCGCCAAGCGCGAAGAAGTGATTAATTACATTGCAGATAATGATATTGATAATATATTGTTTGTGACGGGCGATGCTCATATTTCTTTGACTTTTGATATTAGTACCGCACCGCGTGATACACTCGTTTATAATGCCGAAAACGGTATGGGTTCGATTGCGGTGGAATGTGTGACTCCAAGTATAAGTTCTGATAATTATGACGAAGCCATCGGTGCAGGAATTGCAGGGATATTAGCGGCTGTTTTTCCGGGATATAATCCGCACAACAAACTCATTGATGTCATCCAACACGGTTATTTTATATTGGATTTGACGGCTGAAAAAGCACAAATGGATTATTATTATTTGGATAATGGCATGGCAACACCCAACTCTCCCGAATCCTTTTTTACTGGTTTTTATACTAATCTAAATGAAAATCACCTCAACCCTACCGACATCCCCGCACCACCAAAAGCGACACAAGAAATCCCTGCTCCTGACCCAACGGCAGGTATGACGGTTTCTACTATCACGCCGAATGAAGATATTTTATTGCTTAGTGTTTATCCGAATCCGTACCGTGAATTTGTAACCTTGCATTACGCACTCGCGCAAACACAGCAGGTACACATTGCACTATATGATGCTACGGGCAAACTGGTAAAAACGCTCTATAATGACCGTCAAATTGCCGGAAATTATGACCTCAGATTTGCCGCAGGTGACTTGGCAACAGGTATGTATTTCTTGTATTTGAATACAGAGCATGGTGGCGTGGTGAGAAAGTTGGTGAAAGAGTGATTTTTGATTGTGTGATTTTTGATTGTAAAAAATGGCTCATATAGGAATTTAGTGGAACGTAGATTAATTTTGAGAATCGTCCTATCTGAAAATTGGAAGTTAAGCCTAAGTCGTCGGACGTTTTGCAAATCTAACCCGTATGCCGATAACTATGCGACATCGGGATTACCTCACATCTTTTTTAGCGCAAATCCTAATTCCGAAGGGATTGAACGTGAATAACTCCGAATCAAAATTCGGGGGAATCGTCTGAAAGCCTTCCCACAACTACGAAGTAGTTGAATTATGTGAGCAAGGCACGTTCAACTACTTCATAGTTGTCGGTTGAGTTGTGCTTTTTCCCTTGCACTTCATACAAGGTTATTCATATTCAATCCCTTGGGGATTATGAGATAGAACTTGGGGTATCAATAGGTTTGTAAAATATCAGCCGAGTTGGGCTGGCTATCAGTCCATAGTCGTTAGTCGATAGTCCATAGCTTTACCTAAGTTATTGAAGTACAATATTTTACAACTTACTGACTATCAACTTTCGGCAAACTTAGACGGGTAGCCGTTGGGCTTCCTCATAAATTCAAAACCAATACTTTACGTATCATTAAAATGACTTTTCGTTTGCCCTAATCAAATAATTTAACAATCATAAAATTACTCCACACAAAAATCATAAAAATACGCTTTATACAAATCGCAAAATTCGGGCGGCAAGCTGCCCTGGCCATTTCGGAGACGTTCATTGATTTGAATAGAAAGGTTTGTCAATTCGACGGAGGCTTTACCTTCCCGGAGTTGGTACATTTGCTCAAACTCAACGAGCATACGGTCGGTTTTTGAACGTTCGGGTTCGGGTTGTGAACCATCAAATAAGGCAGGTGACATAAACACAAAACCTCCTAAACTCAGCACCAAAAATATGAGTGCCAATAGTTTCATTTTTGTTTGAAAATGCAAAAATGCAGCTATCAACAAAAAGCCCAACAAAGCCAGCAAGATGTAGCGATTGTTCTTTTCCTTAAAATCTTCGGTAATATCTTTGATTTGGTTGAGGCGGTCGTCTATTGGGTTATCTTCTATGACAGGCGGCGGTATTGTCCTTTCTTTTTTGGGTTGAATATTTCGTGTTGGTGTCTTGGGTTCGGGTTGAGGTTTGGTGGGTTGTACCCGTTTTCTATCTGCATCTGTGGTGGGTTTCGTTCTATCTCTAAATTGGTCGATATTAACGTAATCGCGGATATTTGTGGTGGTTTTTCGGAAATTTAAAATATTGTCAATCTTGAAATCTCTCCACGATTCGGGCAATTGTTTGTCCAAAAAAGTAGGGCTTGCCTCGCGTTGGTAAGTGACAAAAAGTACACCTAAAATAAAGGGAATCATCAAGGCTTTGGTCAGTATCGTCGAGGTAGAACGCCACCATATAAATATCGTTGGAATAAGTATCCATGCCAGACGCAGAATCGCATGATGGTTGTAAGCGACATCCACCACCTGATTGTCGCAACTAAAGCAAGTCGCACACCTGATGACCCACCAAATAGAGGAAGCCGTCAATTTGAGCCAATCCCAAATAAACCAAAAACTAAACATCGGGATGCCCTTGATGTAGGCTACAACATTGATGAGTATCAATGCCATAATCGGCGCAATCACAAATGCCATAACCGACCCCACAAAAGCCCGCGCAATATTGATGGCACGGTTGACACTGTTGACTTCCATGTAGTTGTTGAGGCGCGAAAGCGCGAACAATAACAACAACAGCAAGATCAACCCATACCAATGGCTTTGTAGAAACCCCAAAGGATCACTCAGGAAGGCTCTGAGTAAATCACCCCACGAATTGACGAGAAATAAGCGCACTGTTTTTTTTCAATGAGTGAATGAGTGAATTTTGAATGGATGAATGTAATGCTATAATGCGTCAATGCGATAATGCTACAATATTTTCTCTCATTATCGCATGACCATTCGTTAATTCATCATGTATTAAAATTTTATCTAAAAATAAAAAGAAATATTAAGTGTAATACATTTAAAATCAACTTTTCATATTGAATTTACGCCACAAAAATACAATAAAATGTTGTAAGTCGCAACTCTGCCTTATTCAATGAAAATTAAAATAAAAATTGCTTTATTCGTATCTTGTAAATGAGGCAGGGTAATTTTTTTAGATTCTTCAAACAAACCATTCTTTTTAATAAGTTTATTTTTTTTGTAATTTTAAATTCGTTCAAAAACAACATTTAACAAATTTTAAAAATAGCTAATTTAATAAATATTGAGATTGTTTTTGATTACAAATTAATTTTACCCTTGATCATTTACAAGATATCTTTATTCGACGTTGAATATTTTTATTGACCTCATTTGCAATTTTTATAAAATCGTTCTAATGCTAAATAAAAATTAGTGAGGTGGCTTTCCGAAACCTCCTCTGCCCTACTCATGCGGCTGTATCTTGTAAAAATTTCTTGTACTTGTGGTTCAGGAATTTCAGATTTGGTGATGAGGTTATTCATCGTTTTTTCGTCGCGGTCTTTCAGGCGAATCCCGTATCTGCGTCGCACGAAATCTTTGAACAGGTACATCATTTTTTCTGTCAGGTTTTTGTGGTCTTGTTGTTGGTGGTAGAGTCTTCCAATCGTTTGTACAAATTCGAGCGAAGTATTGGTATTTGCTGCTCGAATGGGGATGATGCGTTGTTTACGCTTGGCGCGAAATAGCACAAAAAGCAATACCAAGCCCAACATCAGATACCATGCCCAACGCAAGCTCTGCTGCGACAAAATATAACTCAAAGGCGATTGCATAAAATCCCGATTGCCGCCCCCCGGAAACTCAAAACGATAGTTTTTCGTCTTTTCATCCCAATAAATATCGCCTTCCGGCAAATGCGAAAATACACTACTCGCATACGCTACCGCATCCTCATCCAATAAGTGATAATTCGTAAATACAATCGGATTGGAATGAAATAAAAAACTGCCCTTGCCATAAGGAATTTTGATAAAATTGGTCTGCTCCGGTTCCATATATCCCAAGCTAATAAATGCTTGCGAACTGTCGCACAATTCCGGTGCGTTCCAGCGGCGCCAATAATAACTTTTAGGTTTGTTTCTATAAACGTATTGATAGGTATATGCCGTGTCTCGCTTCAATTTTGGGTGCGTAAAATTCATATAAACTACCGTATCGCGCTGTCCGCTGTCGTAATAATAGTCATCATCGTCGTCGTCGTCCGAATACCAATCTTCTATATCTTCATAGTCGTAGGAATCGCCGTCTTCATCTACAATATACACCGTATCACCATCAAATACATAAAAACTACTATCTATCACAACTTCTTCTATCTCTTCAAATTCCAGTTCTTCTATCTTTTCAAATCCTGTTTTTTCTTCCCCATTCTCTTCTACTTCCAAACTATCGCAAGCCCGTGCATACAATTCTCTCGACAGCCGATAGTGCATTTCCTTGACTGCAATGAAAGCCGTATTTCCTCGCTCTACAAAATCAAAAAGCTGTTCTGTATCGGCACTATCAGGGTACATATTTTCGCCAATGAGTACGTAACTTGCTGCCCCTGCTTCGCCTGTTGTATCAATCGGCAGTGCTTCTGCAAGGCGTTTTTTATCCATCACAGTCACCTCATTATCAGGAAAGTAGCCCTCCAACAAATCCAGTATCACCTCACTGCTATACGGCTGTGGTTTATCGTCATCGTGGTGATAGAGTTCGTCCCAATTGTGTCGTGAATCGGGACTGTACAACCACACAAAATAAATCAAAGCCGCCATCGCAATGACGCCCAGTAAAATGATGATATTTCTTTTGCCCTTGTCCATCAATGGATAGTAATTAGTTTATTGAGTTTATTAAGTTCATAGAGTCAATTAATTAGTTTTAAATATTCTTCGAATTCGGGGCTGATTTGTTGAAATGCCTCTTGTTCAATTTTAGTATCGCCGTACCATACGCGTTCAAATATGCGTGTGACGTGCCGAAAATCCTTGAAATGTGATTGCTTTCGCATCTCGCGAAGATATTCGCTGTTCGTTTTATCGCGTTGCCATTTAATGAGATTTTTGAGGGATAATTGTTTTAAAACTTCCAAATAATACACGCGCACCGCCAGTTTGTAATCGCCTTTTTCCAATGCTTCCCGCAGAAAGCGTTGAAGGTCGGTTTCGAGCAAATTTTCTTCGGCTTCTTCGATGGTATAAGCGCGTTTTTTCTTTCGGTCAATGGCTTGCAAACCCGCCGCATATTTAATCACAAAAAACAACAAAACGCCCAATGCAATAATACCTAATGTGTACCAAATCAAACGTGTCGAAGAAATATTCGGAAAGAAAGACGAAGGTAAATTGAGATTTCGGCGTTCGCGTTCCTTTTTCGGGCGTTCTTCTTTTTCGTTATAGTCCAAGCCATCTGTTGCTTCCTTCCAATCCTCTTCGTCAAATTCATTGACTTCAATATCTTCATTAAGATATTCGTCGTTATAATCCAGTCCGCTTGTACTTTCACGAAAGTCCTCAAAATCTCTGATTTCTATATCGCTATTGAGATAATCTTCCTGTGTATCAGATTGAGCGAAGCCGTCAAAACCGACAAGCAGGAATAAAAAAGGTAGTATGTAACGATGGAGCTTCAAGAAAATGAATAAATTTTGAATTTTGAATAAAGTTGTTTTCTTATGATTCTGTCATTTAAATCATTCATTAAGAATTTATGTAAATAGATGCCAAATATACTATCAAATACCGACATTTACATTTTTTCAACATAAAAATTCGATACAATGTTGCCGATGCATCGATATCATTGTCGCATTACAAACATTCACTCACTCAAAATTCACTCATTCACTCATTAAAAATATATGCCTGACTTAATACAAGATTGGAAAAACCGAAGTGCGGGTACGCAAAAGCAGCATCGTAAATTCATCAATCGACTCAAGCGCGAAAAGCCTAAAGTATTGAGTGAACGTGCAGAACAATTGCATGAAGAAGTGTTTAGTGAGTTAGATTGTTTGGATTGTGCGAATTGTTGTACAAGCATACCGCCCATCGTCAATCGTGCAGATGCTTCGCGAATTGCCAAGCATCTCGGCATGAAAGTCGCCCGTTTTCAGGACGAATATCTGCACCAAGACGAAGATGGCGATATGGTGATGAATACAACGCCTTGCCCTTTTTTGCAGTCGGATAATGCTTGTCTTATTTATGAAGTTCGCCCCAAAGCCTGCCGAAAATATCCACATACAGATAATCTCGAATTTGCTGACCACCTGAAATTGCATCAGCAGAATGTGGTGTATTGTCCGGCAGTGTTTCATATTGTGGAACGGCTGTTGAGTTTATAGGGTTTATTGGGTTTATTAGGTTTATTGAGTTTATTAGGTTTATTAGGTTTACTGAGTTTATTAAGTGAAGGACAATTTCGCGAAGCGAAATTTTTACTCAATAAACTCAATAAACTCAATAAACCCAATAAACTAAACCCCATTCACATAATCTTCAAGATAGCCGAAATGCTCCCCCAACTTGCCGTCAGCCGCTATCGTAGCACGTTGAATGACAGTACTTTGTTTATCTTTTAATAATTCTTCTAATACGCTGTTAATGAATTGGTTGCCGAAGGCTTCGGAGGCATCGCGGGGCATTTCATTGGGTAGGTTGTCGATGGTCATCATATCGACTACGCCGGATTGATGTGGAGTTGTGACCGTTCCTTTTTGTACATCGTAACCAAAAATCGGGTCGGCAATCGTGCTGGCGTGCAAGGTGGAAGGAATAGACGAAACGGGCGCAATATCGCAAGTTACATCGGCAATGACGCTGATGCGGAAGTCCTCGTTTTTCATTGCTTCGGCAGTAAAAAAAGCGGGTGCGCGATTATCCCAATAAATACCGTTTATCATCAAATCTGCTACGCGGGTGTAAGGCGTGAATTTGGATTCGTAATCCTGCGGGTTCTCGTAAAAATCAGATTTATCAAAATCTTTGGTGACTTTATGCTGGGCGTAGTCGATACATAGGAGTTGGGTAAAGACGGCTTCGTTATAGTCCTTATTGAGAAATTCATCGGGCGTCACACGGCGGATGTTCATGGCTTCCAAGACCTCTACCGCACCGTTTGATACGCGTCCTGTACCCGTAACGACTGTTTTGAAAGCAGGCAAACGGAGTGTCTTATAAATGCTTTTGGCTTCGGCATAATCGTGGCAGTCTTTCATGCGCTTGAGGTCAAAATCACTGGTGCGCCAGCCGTAAGTCATCACGCCATTATGTGCGCCTACGATACCCGCAAAACGCCCAAATGCAATGAGGCGTTTGTCGCGCTCATTCGTCAAGGTTTCGTAATCTATCATGCGGATATTTTTCTCCAACATGGCGCGAAGCAAGTCGCGATTATAGGCTTGTTTTTTTATGGTGTGAGAAAAATAAAAATAGGTTTTGTCGGAAATCAGTTGAGCGATGGGAACTTCTTTGACGCCCATAAGCACCTCGCAATCAGCGATATCATCTACAAGCGAAATTCCTTCGGCTTCATATTCTGCATTGTTATAGCAGCGGTTAGGCGATTTTTGTACTTTGATTTGAATGGGATAATTGTCAATGATTTGGCGACATTGTTTGGGAGTCAATGGAACACGAGAATCGGGGGGTACTTTCCCCTCCCGAATGATACCTATTTTCATGCGAAATAAAATTTGTGATTTTTGATTGACCGAAAAACTGCGAAATTATAAAAAAAAGCAATAACACCATAATAGTATCATCGCTTCCTATATTTATACGCAGTATTGAGTTGAAAGTTACTTGGTACAAACCACTTTTATAGGTGGGCTTATCATTTGCCGCTATGCCGATAGCTATCGGCACCTTCCCACCCCACGTTGCCCATGACGCAGTTGCCGTCGCATTGACTTCCTACTGGTGCGGTGTCAGGGCTTCTTCCAGCCCTTCGGAAATGCTTTACCGGGCAAACAAAAAGCCTGCAAATCCAAAGATTTACAGGCTCATACTGAAAGGTGGTGTGTTTGATAACGGTTCTAATATACAACAATTTTTTGATAATTTGCCCTGTCACGCACAGCTAATTTTATAATATATGTACCGGGTGCCATGTTTGGCAGGTCAATTTGTGTATTTAATTCGCCGGAAAGGAAATTATAATTATCTTCATAAATCGCCTGTCCGAGTACATCAAATACGGTCAACTGAAGATTTTTCTCCGGTTCTCCCATTAAATTAATTCCAAATGTACCCTCATTCGGATTCGGGAAAATATTGAATACTTCTACCGCAGGATTGTCGTCGATACCTACGAATATGCAATCTACATTAACCAGAACGGACTCACTGATGCATTTTGTTTCTACCTCGAAATCGTAAAAATAATAGTAGTACGAGGGGCCTGCATCCGCAGGAGAACCTGTAATTGAAAGTGCGCCCGAACAATGCTCATAAGGATAACTTGTACCAGAATTGTTGCGGAATAAATTAACAGATTCCGCAGCTATTGCATAATTACCCGGAAGAATTTCCCAGCCTATATCTACACGCTGAGGACCGGACTGCGGCACACTCACTGTAATAGAATTAATGACTTGTCCGTTAGCATTTTCCAAATCAAATTGCCTGTTTCCCGATGTACCTGCATCTATCCACAACGATAACAATTCAAAAGGCTGATATACTTCAAAAAACACTTTACCGCGATAACCTGTATCGTGATAACCACCACCTCCGTAGGTATTGTCTTCTGGTCCAACTTTCCCGATTTCTTCCACAACACTTTGTACTATATAGGTGGTTGGTTCAAGTATCGGCGGAACATTGAACATCTCACCCTCATGAGCGATGTTGTCGTTTTCATCAAGCCATTCAATATTTCCGTTGGTTGTACTTGCAGTCAAGGTTGCCACACCTTCTTGACATATTGTTGATTCAATGATGGGTTTTTCTGGATGGCTGAGTGTAATATAAGACATTTTGGTTTCTGTTGAAGTCCCAAGTTCATTGGTAACTTCTAAAGTAACGGCGTAAGTACCTTGTTCGGCATATTGGTGTGTCGGGTCTCTTTGGGTAGAGGTATTACCATCTCCAAAGTCCCAGCTCCATGAATCGGGGAAGTTTCCTGATAAATCTGTAAAGCAAACCGTTCCGGTGCAAGTCTCTTGTGAATTGACTTCAAAATCAGCAATCGGCGAAAGTGGTTCAAGGCAGTTCGGATGCACATCAAAGGCATTGACAGCCGCATAAGTAGCACTAAAACCCAAACCGCGTCGTGCAAACGTCTCCCAAATTAAACAACCATTCGCGCCATCATAAAGAGCCGTATCTGCCTTTAAAATCGCATCACGTCCATCTATAAAATCAGGATTACAAGTCTGCATTTTCATCCCGTCTATGACGAGTTGCATTGCCATATTATTACCGCCCGTACCTTTGTAAATATCTTCGTCAAAACCATATACATCGACCATTGCCCAATACAAATCCCAAATCATTGCACACCAAATCGAGCCTACACCATGCGGAATAGCTGAACTCGAAATATCAGAATAGGTATGCGGATTCACACTCATATCTGTTGTATATGGGTAGGTACGAATCCCAACATCGTCCGCACTACCGCCGTCTGCATAATTACCAATTCCGCGTGAAATCGTACCATCGCTATCCGAAACCGGCGTCATCACAAGTGTCAGCCAATCACTCCAACCTTCTCCCATTTGTCGGTCATTGCCGAGGCAACCGCTGTTGCCGGGTCCGCCTGTCAAACGAATAGAAACACCATGCCCGTATTCATGTACAATAATGCCATTATCAAATCCCGAATCCAAATCAGCAGTACCCTCGCGTACCATTGTCACCTCTACCCCTTCGGACAGTACAGCACGTATCGCCGCACAATTCTCATTATTCAACATCACCGAAGGAATGTTGATAAAAGGATTGGTACCGCCCATTGTTGTTACACCTACAGGTTCGTGATTACACATAATCACCGCAATAGCTCCTGCGTCTTGTGCATTGCGTACTTTCTCCGTAAAATTGCAACTTTGGCGTTCAATCATAGCGATATTACCTGTGACTTCCTCCACGTTCACCACATCCTGACATACCCAACTCGGATTGTCCGAAGCATCAAGGGCTTCCACGACTGTTCCTGTTACATTATAGGAAGAAGGACCGAAATTAGCTCCCGCAGCACTATAACTTCCCGCAATGCTCATTGGTGTATTGACCGTCAATACTCCTCCCGCACTTGGACTCCAAAGGTACATCTGCATACGTCCATTCGAGCCATCTTCAGGTGAGCTGAAATTTGCATTATTCGTACCACTGCCATCTTGTACCTCTGCGATTACAAAATCGCCACCGATGCCACCACGTTCGTAATTATTATCCTGAAAGTTGCCCGACACTTCATCAAAACCATATTGATACCATATATCGTGTATAATATTATTCCAATAAAATAAATTGGTAATCGAAGCATCCTGATTTTGAATAGGACTGAGCGAAAAATCCAATGGAAAATCAAAAACCAGATTATCGCCTCCTTCCGGCACATAGCCCAACCCGCCGTTATCATCTCTATCCTCCGTAGCTCTTACGTTATTGCCTTGTGTGAAGGTAAATTCGGGTCCCGGCACAGCATCAGTATCATGCCATCCGAATGGTGAAGCCACTGATTCCGCCGGATTCGCCATCAAAGCCCTATCTCCGTGAATCGGTGATTCGACGGGTGCAGGATAGACGTTATATACATTGGAAACGAAGTTGGATTTGTCCGGTGTAGAGACGCGATTAATCGCGTCTCTACAATTAATCGCGTCTCTACAATTAATCGCGTCTCTACAGGTATGTGCCTGATGTGGTGCACCAAAATTGCAATGCAAAACCGCATCGCGTTTCTTCAAAATCTGTCCTGTTACTGCATCCACACTCATTTTCCAATCATGCTGATGATTTTTTGTGTAAATACCAAATTGCCAAATCAGACGCACCTCGCCTTCGGGCATCGGCAAGTACATTAATTTCACTTTAATCGGCTTCGCCGCAATACCGCCATCGCTGATTTCATATTCATTCTGAGAAATATTATTTTGAATGGAAAACGACTCAATCGCCTGCATTTCTAAATCGCGTGCCGCCGCCTGCACAGCTTCCAATGCACCGATACTTGGTATGGTCGCATTTACTTGCTCATTCAAATTAGAAACAAAACGACTACCTACGCTCAAAATACGTCCATCCGAAAGTACATTCGCATTAATAATTCCACCGTACACCTCGACACCTGCATGTGTTTGTCGCATATAAAAATGCGTTACACCATTATGTTTGCTGGTATATTCATCCGTAATCACCGGATTTTGAAGGTCTGTAGAAGTCAACTGCCATTCAGCCTTATTGTCTTCTAAATGACGCAAAACTGCATCCTTTACACTGTTTTGAGCTTGCAAATTATAACAAAACAGCATTAATAAAATGGGTAAAAAATATTTCATAGTTAGCGTAAAATGTTTGGAAAATTATTGTTGGCAAATTGGTAATGTAAAACATAGAAAACTAAACAAAACTCCCTTTGTTCAGATTTTTTGAAACAGAGACCGAAAGTACACAAAATAAAATTGTCTTACATATTACATTGGTTTAAATCCCATTCAAACGTAAATTAACAGACCTTTTCTTACCTTTATGTGACTTAATTAGTCCATTACCTTCGTACCGACGACTTTAGCCGTCGCCGGAGTTCGAGTTACCCGACGGCTAAAGTCGTCGATACAGTATTCACTATGAAAAATACTATTATTCTCTTCATTATTGCAGTGTCAATTTCACTTTTATCCTGCAATGATACTTCGCAAAACAACACAACTGCCGACCTCATCCTCACCAATGGCAATATCGTCACGCTAAATAATGACATCCCCAAAGCCGAAGCCATTGCCATCGGTAATGGACGGATTCAATACATCGGTACGGCTGCCGAAGCTGAAAAATTCGCGGGAGATGCTACAAAAAAAATCGACCTGAAAGGCAGCACCGCAGTACCCGGATTGATAGAAGGACACGGGCATTTTTCAGGTTTGGGATATAGTTTGATTCGCCTCAATTTGATGAAAACAAAAAACTGGGATGAAATCGTGGCAGCGGTTGCCGAAAAAGTAAAAGACGCCCAACCCGGCGAATGGATTGACGGACGTGGCTGGCATCAGGAAAAGTGGAACAAAGCCCTCAATCGCAACGTAGAAGGCTACCCGTATCACGATGATTTGAGCGCGATTTCGCCTGACAATCCTGTGTTGTTGCGTCATGCAAGCGGTCACTCTGCCTATGCCAATGCCAAAGCAATGGAACTCGCCGGTATCACCACCGAAACTCCCGCACCCGCAGGCGGACACGTCGTGCGCGATGCGTCAGGCGAAGCCATCGGCGTATTCGAGGAACGGGCGATGGATGCCCTATACGCTGCCTATAATGAGTACCGCAGCACCCTCAGCGAAGAGGAAAAACTCGCCGAATGGTACGAAGCTGTGGACTTGGCACAAAAGGAATGTTTGTCGAAAGGTATCACCTCATTTCAGGATGCAGGGTCAGATTTTGAGGAAATCAAACGCTATACCCAACTCGCCAAAGAGGGCAAACTCGACCTACGCCTCTGGGCAATGCTCCGCCGTCCATACGACGATATGAAAGGTAAGCTAAACGGCTTCCCGATTTTGGATGCAGGAGATGGTTTTTTCACCTGTCGCGCCATCAAATCCCAAGTCGATGGCGCACTCGGCGCACGCGGCGCATGGCTACTCGAACCCTACCACGACAAGCCCGGGTTTTTTGGTCAAAACACCACCACCATCGAAGAAGTCACCAATGTAGCCGACCTCGCCGTCCAACACGGTATGCAGCTCTGCGTACACGCCATTGGCGACCGTGCCAACCGCGAAGTGCTAGATATTTTCGGCGATGCCTTCGAGAAAAATCCCGACAAAAAAGACCTGCGCTGGCGTATCGAACATGCACAACACGTTGATATAGAAGACATTCCGAGATTCAAGGCATTGGGCGTGATAGCTTCGATGCAAGGGATTCACTGCACCTCCGACGCGCCCTTCGTAGAGAAGCGACTTGGTGAAGACCGCGCCAAACACGAAGCCTACCCCTGGCGTAGCTTCATAGATGCAGGTGCGCTCGTCACGAATGGCACGGACGCGCCTGTGGAGGATGTTGACCCAATAGAAAGCTACTACGCCTCCGTGACCCGCAAGCGCGTGGACAACGGCATGGAGTTTTTCCCCGAACAAAGTATGACGCGCGTGGAAGCCCTCTATTCCTACACCCTCAATTGTGCTTTTGCTGCTTTCGAGGAAGGCGATAAAGGCTCGCTCGAAGTAGGCAAAATGGGCGACCTGACGGTGCTTTCAAAAGATATTTTGACAGTGCCGGATGAAGAGATTATGGATACGGAGATTTTATATACTATTGTGGGTGGTGAGGTGAAATATTCGGGGATTTGATTTTTCTCGTCGTAGTATTTTTTAATTTTGATTTCAGCGAAACGTGAATTATAAGCAGTGAGTATCAAATAATCGACACTTTTGAGCGTGTCTTTCTTCGTTATACTTCATCATTTTCTCCTTACGTATCCCGATAGCTTTCGGATTGGCTATGTGCGTTAAAAATGATTCGTCTAACAAAAAAATATTTCGCATCTTGGACTAATTTATTCTCGTCTGTTCGCTTGACTGGACTTTGGACAAAATGGGAATTAGGGAATTGGGAAATTAGGTTAAAATTCGTAATCTATTGATTATCAGTTGTTCTAATTTTATTAACATAATAAAATATGTAAATAATTATTTTTCATAAAAATTTAAAAAAGAGGGATTTACCGAATTTCCCAATTCCCTAATTTCCCCTGTCCAAAGTCTAAGTTTAAATAAAGTCTATTAATAAACAAAAGTTTACCTAATTTCCGAATACCCCAATTTCCAAATGTCCAAAGTCCAGTCACTTGAATTAATTAACATTAATGTTTTTACATTTTCTTAACAAAAAATATAGAATATTTAATGAAATGTATATATTTGCTCCGTAATTATCTGATATAAATTCAGGTTGCATCATATTTAAATGAAACCAAGACTCAATATGTTTGCCAATTTTGAATTTTGAATGAAAAATTTTGAATGATGGAAAATATATAATTTGTTAATTGTTAATTATCAGTAAAAAATAAAATAAGATTTAAATTCATTTGTCATTCAAAATTCATAATTTGGCGGCGCTATAGGCGCAGGTGAAGTATTTAGCTTTGCAGCTTATTGTAGCGCACCTACTTGTGATGACGGCGTTCAAAATGGTGCAGAAGGCGGCGTTGACTGTGGGGGTGATTCTCCATGTCCTGACTGCTGTGGCAATGGAGTACAAGACGATGGAGAAACAGGTGTAGATTGTGGTGGAGCTAATTGTGCGCCATGTCCTGCATGTCCTGCCGACTTCACTGAAATCGTGAATGAAACATTTGATACTTGTACACAACCTGCCGGATGGACAGTTACTTCCACCGGCACAGGTACACTTGCCAATGGTGACTTTAGTTTCTCTGCCGGACCCGACGGTGTACCGGGCTTCACTTCGGTACAACCCGCCGATTTTGCAGGATGTATCGCTTTGATTGATGATGATAATGATCAGGGTAATGTCGGTGTTCACTGTATTATTACTCCTGTTATCGACATCAGTCCATTTATTAATACTAGCCTAACTTTCGACTGGCAACATGAGGAACTTGGTGGTAGTATTTTTAGTGTAGAAGTGTTTGATGGTACCAACTGGGTATCTGTATTTAGTAGTAATACTGATGACAGTGGAAACAATGCAATGGCAAATCTTGATGCCTATGCCAATCCTAATTTCCAAATACGATTCTGCTATGATGACGCAGGTGCATGGGGATGGGGTGCAGGTATTGATAATGTATCTATTTGCGGTCAGCCCAACGGTATGTGTCCTACTGAAATCACGACGAATGATGTAAGTGGTGACTACTGTGATGGCACAGATGCTATTCTAACAGCTAATTCTAATCCAAACGTTACATACGCATGGTCTTCTGATAATCCAAATATATTAGTAGTTGATGCTGCAGCAGCTTCCACTTCTGTCGAATTTGCTGCACTTACAGCATGTACTATTGAGACTGCCAATATCAGCCTTGTAGCTACTTGTGTGTTAGATGGTGTTGAATTATTCAACGGAGTAGTGAGTACAGTAAATGTATATCCTGCTGCACCTGCCACACCTGCTGATTTGGAAGCATTACTTGTAATTGGTGAGCCGGGTTGTGATGAGCCTGTGACTGTAGTTGCAGGATGCGAGAGTTTCGTAGTACTTACTCCGGATGCTGCTAATCCTACTTTTCCCGTAAATTCGGGTGATGCAGGTACAGCAACTTACACCGCAACTTATACGACCACACCCGACTGTTGCCCTGATGTAAGTGGTGCGACTACTGATTTAGTAGTGGATGGTAGCTTTGAAGCCGGACCTGGCGGCGGAGCATGGGTAGAGTCTTCTACTAACTTCGGTACGCCCATTTGTGATTTAGGTGGTTGTGGTACAGGCACAGGTACAGGTCCGAGTGATGGTAGTTTCTGGGCTTGGTTTGGTGGAGTCAGCGCGAGCGAAGTTGGTTCTGTATGCCAATCCATTACAGTTCCGGCAGGTGTTGCCTCTTTGACTTTATCATTTGACCTTGAGACTATTATTTGTGATAATCCAAGTGATTTCATGGAAGTCAACATTGATGGTACACAGGTGTTCTTCGTAGATGGTAGTGCCGCATCTTGTGGTGTATTGGGATATACAACACAAACAATTGACTTGCTTGCCGCAGGTATTGCTGACGGTGCTACTTATACGCTTTGCTTTGAAAGTGAAATCTTTGCGCTCAATGGAGGTGGTTCTAACTTCTTCGTAGATAATATACAGTTAATCGCAGAGCAACCACCTATGGAAGACCCATGTATGGTTACAGTGACAGGTGATTATGACTGCGAAATATGTTCAGCCACTTCGGCTACCATTTCTACCACATCAAATACAGATATTTGTACAGGTGATGGTGCTCCTGACCTTATTGATGTTACTGTTGATGATGCAGGTATGGGCAATCCGGCTTGGGTCATTACAGATGCCAACGGTATCGTATTGGCACTTCCTACTGCTCCACCATTTGATTTGGAAGGTGCAGGTGCAGGTACTTGTTTGATTTGGTTGGCAAATATCGACGACCCGAACTTTGCAATTGCTCCGGGTGACGACGCTGCTGCTGTAATCGCTGCTTTCTGTGCAGAGCTTTCTAATCCAATCACCGTCACAAGAGCGGCTGATTGTCAGCCTGTAATTAGTATTGGCGGAGATATGGTTGGAATCGGAGACCCATGTGTTTGTGAGGGAGCCAGCCTAATCGTTGGTGAAACTATCACAATCGTGCCAGGTACAGCACCTTATACCATCACTGCTTATGATAATCTCGGTACTACGGGTCTCGTAGATATGAATGGTGTTCCGCTTGATATAGTTGCACTTCAGGCACTATTTGATACAGCAGCTACCATGCCCGATGCCAACGGCAATGTGAATGTAGAAGTATTCATTCCGGCTGATGGCGTTTCGGTATTCTCTATTTCGATAGTGGATGCCTTGGGGTCAACGGCAGACTTTACAAAAGAAGATCCTTGCGCTCCATGTATTGCTCCTGCCGATATACCGACTGTCGGTGAATGGGGTATCATCATTCTCGGATTGTTGATGAGCATCGTAGCGATTGTCGGTATTAGAGAAAGAAGAAAAGTTTACGCTTAATTTTTATTAGCATAAACTGAAACAAATATCAAGTGCTTCGAGTTAAATTACTCGAAGCACTTTTTTTTGTGTGAATTTACGAATTGATGAGTTGACGAATTGATGAGTTGACGAGTTGACGAGTTGATGAGTTGACGAATTGATGAGTTGACGAGTTGACGAGTTGATGAGTTGATGAGTTGACGTTTAATCTTTTCAACAACACGACAATATGCAGAAAGTCATTCTTAATGATTTAGGAAACATATCTTACCACAAAGCCTGGGATTTGCAGCAGGAGTTGATGGCAGAAGTCATTGGTATCAAGCGTGCAAATAGAGATGCTACTACGCCAACACCTCAAAAGCATTATTTCCTTTATTGCGAACATCCGCACGTATATACACTCGGGAGAAGTGGTTCGATGGATAATTTGTTGCTTTCAGAGGAACAATTGAATGAAAAAAACATTGAATTTTATAAAATCAATCGCGGTGGAGACATCACGTATCACGGTCCGGGTCAAATTGTGGGTTATCCAATCCTTGATTTAGATTGTTTCTTTACGGATATTCATCGTTTTGTGCGATATATTGAAGAAGCTGTGATTCGTACATTGGCAGAATACGACATTCAAGGAGAGCGCATCAAAGGCTTGTCAGGAGTATGGCTAAAAGCAGACGATAAACGCCCCGACCGCAAAATCTGCGCCATTGGCATACACCTGAGTCGATGGGTAACGATGCATGGTTTTGCATTTAATATTCAGACAGATTTACAATACTTCAAGTACATCGTTCCTTGCGGAATTACAAATAAAGCCGTAACTTCTCTTGAAATGGAACTTGGAAAAGCTGTTAATTTGAGCGAAGTCAAAGAAAAATTAAATCGACATTTCTCCGAACTGTTTGAGTTTGAATTTACGAGTTGATGAGTTGTCGAGTTGATGAATTGACGAACTACGTATCATTCATCAACTCGACAACTCATCAATTCATCAATTCATTATTATATGAAAAAAGATATTCCTGTACGAAAGGTAGAAAATATAGCCGTTGTCATCTCACCGGAAAATGAGGATGTAGCATCAGAAATTTGGGATGTATATATTCTAAATCTTAAAGATGAGCCGATTGAGAATGTATTGATTAATTCGCGGGGCTACGGCGAGATAGACGGGAAACAGGTAAAAACTACCGTCTTGCGTTATTTTTACGAAAAGATAGGCGCGCAATCTTTTGTAAAATTGGAACTGATTAAACGTGAGGTTTTTCAACTCGCTAATGAATATTGGGTGAGTTTTAATCTCAATAGTCATATGTACGATAAGCGGTATATTTTTGTCAATGGCAGTCTTGAGTCCTCCAATTTTACGCATGTGCCACTACTCAATCGGAAAGGGGTGATGATAAAGTGATTCTGGTTCAGGGCAAAAGTATAAAATTAAAAAACGTCCTTACTTTGTGAGTAAGGACGTTTTAATTTTTATTTAGTGACGAAATAATTACTTCGCAATCACCATACGTTTTGTATCAACGATATTACCATTGACAACTAAAGAGTAGCTATATGTACCTGCGGCAATAGTACCTGCTTTAATTTGAATTTGCCCCTCACCTGCT
>Ga0209186_1001065_pt1 | contig 20868 bp, 7 predicted proteins | sample SidtaG_FD_187426 | JGI IMG/M metagenome (GOLD analysis project Ga0209186, IMG submission 187426) | Marine algal microbial communities from Sidmouth, United Kingdom - Sidmouth_Male2 metaG (SPAdes) (version 2) | ecosystem: Host-associated > Algae > Red algae > Unclassified | place: Sidmouth, United...
ATTAAATATTTAATAAAATTAAATGCAAATAAACAATCATCTCAAAACAAGAAATCTCAGGGCAAATTGCTATTTACAATACAGCAGGTAAACTTATCAAAACATCTGATATTACTTTTACTGAAGGAACGAATAATATTCGTATTCCTATCAACGAATTACCAAATGGTGTTTATATACTATCGTTAATTGCTAATAATAATATATACAACAAGAAGTTCTTACGTCTTCGTTAGAAAATGATTAAAACTTTTTTCTGGTTATCCCTCAATTGGGGAATTTTTTATTTTAGGAGAGAATGGTGGATTGCTTCGTCGCAAAGCATAGTCCCGCTATCCACTAAAGGGCAAAAAAGAACCCATCTACAAGAAAAAGCAACCAAACAAAAAATGCATCAACCACGCTAATCCTGATAGTTTTTGCCCTATCGTTCCTATCGGGTCTAGCTTAAAAGGACAGCACCTTATAAAACCAATACTCAAAAATCATTCTAAGTAGTGTGACAGAATTAAGGTTACATTTGCGATGAGGTTATTTTTAGTCAGCTATAAGGCAAAAAATAGAGGCATAGCCATAGCTATGACGAGATTTTTTAACGAAGTAGATGGCAAAAAGAAGCCATCATCAAATGTTAAGATAAATTTGTCAGACTACTTATATTGACAACACACTCATAAAAAGAGGAACAACACAAGTAAATATCTTACAAAATACATTAAATCAAAATAAAATATCTATTTAAGTAAAAAAAAACATCAAAGCTTACATTTATATCTAATAATCTTACATTTATAACTAACAAAATAAAATAATATAAATATTCAAAAAACAGTCTATAAAAAACATCAAAAATTTAACATTTCCAAGAACTCATTGTAGTAACATTCCAGATACATATACGTATAGTCATACGTTAATTGTAACTACAATATAATACTATGACAAACTTATATAAAATCTTTTTGATAGGGTTCATCGCATTATTTACCTATAATTCAATACAAGCCCAATGTGATGATCCATTTCTACTTTCAAATAGTACAGAACCTACTTGTGTTGGTTCAGGAATGACCAGTGATCCCGATTTCAGTACAAATTTTTCGACTTCTTATTCAATGTTTACTAATGCCCCTGCTGGTACATTATTTGAGTTCATTCTTTCAGATGTGAATGATCCTAATTTTAGTGATACTATTGTGGTGGATGCAACACAAACTGTAGACCTTATTTTAGATAGTGGAGATTATAGCTATCTATGGACAAGTATTACCCCTAATGACTGTGACCAATACTTTACAACAAGCGGCACATTTTCTCATTATTGTCCAGTAGCTTCTCCAGGTAATTTAGAAAATCGACCTATTGATTTATACTTAACAAAAACAGTAGACGTAGATTCTGCTGCCATTGCTGAAAATGTGACATTTACCATTACTGTATACAACGATGGTCCAGAAGCAGCAACCAATTTAAATATTTTGGAATCACTTCCTGCTGGTGTTGTTTATTCAGGAAATTATACATCCACACAAGGAACATTTGCAGATTCTATTTGGAATGTTGGTTCTTTAGCGGTTAATGATTCTGCGATGTTAACCATTATGGTGGTATCTAATGGAGAAGGCATACATACGAATGTAGTGGAGGTATTTAGTACGGATGGCATAGATACGGATTCTACACCAAACAATGGTGATCCTTTGGAAGATGACCAAGCAAGTGCATGTTTTAGTACTCCTTATCTTTTATGTGAAGGCGAAAATGGTAGCTTTCTTTTAGAGGCTCCTACGGGTTTTACAACTTATCAATGGTACAAGGATGGAGTGCCTATCGCTGGTGCAACCAATAGCAGCTATAGTGTAACAGACGCAGGAGCTTATTTATTGACAGTAGAAGATGCAGTGTTAGGTGATTGTGGCAATCAACTTTGTTGTCCTATCATTGTAGAATTAGGAAATTGTTGTCCTGCTACGCAATGTATTAAATTGGATGTTACAAAACTTTAAAAAACAATTTTCATTTATTCCTTCCTTATTACAGAAAGTTCTGTCCGTAAAAAGATAGACCCGATAGTAGTGGTACAGCAAATGTGTAAGGCTTTTATGAAAAGGGCTTGCTGTAGGAACGGATAGCGGGCCCATCCGTCATAAAAAACGACTCACCGTTCTCTCCAAAAAAAACAAAAATCCTAATTACTTTTTTAAGCGTTATTTCTTTGTGTAAAATCAAAGAAATAACGCTTTTTTCATGATACGCCTTTAAACTTAAAAGAGACCTTTTTAACATTTTAATGTTAAAATAATAATAACATTAAAAGTATATTAATAAAAAAAATTCTATTAAATGCTTATCAATCAATTCATTAAATATTTTTCATAAAAAAATAGAAAAAATCACTATAAATATTCACACAAATATATGTAACTTTAGCTATGATTGGTGGTACACTTTATGTAACTTTTATATATTATTGTTATAATTCCATTCATTAAAATACTAATTATGATCCCAAAAAATTCATTAAAAACACATTTATTTCAACTTCAAAAATTTTAACTATCTCCCAAGTTAAAAGATAATTTTTCACATATTATTTGTAATTTTTTCTACTGCTGCTAAAGTCCCCTTTTAGCTTATAAGATAGTTATGTCTAATAGCTTTGAAACAAAAATACTTCAAAGCTAAATGGGCAACGTACACCCACAACAACGTATTTATTGACAACTAACTACACACAAAAATAAGATAACTATTTTATTCTTTTAATAAAGTATCTCTTTCCAAGCTCATAACAAGCTTTATTAAAATAGTCTAAATGCATTTTCTGTTAAGTTTATTTTTCAATGAATTTCATTTTGCCCTACTTGTATGTATATATTTAAAAAAAGCATATTCGCATGCATATCTATAGCATACCAAATCTAATGAGATACTAATCCTTATATAATTTATTAAAGTACAAAAGTTTTCTAAAAAATTTAGTTATGACAAAACCTTTACTTTTCAAAAAAATAGGCGCATTATTCTGTTGCAGCCTATTATTTATATTGGGTTTAACAGCCCAACCTTCAGATATAGATATTGGAGGTTTCTGTGGCACAACAGAATTATATGATGGCCAAGTTTTTGGCAAACCTTCCCCTTTTAGTCCAAATCAACTAAAAAGCCCTGGCACTTGGAGTGTTGGAGATGGCTATGGTGATGGTTGTGGTACAGATTGTAATGTAGCCCCTTTTGATAATGCGCCTCCACAATCAGGTTGTAATCCTGGAACTTTTAGTGGACAAGCTGTGTACCGTATTCCTGTTGTTGTTACAGTTATTGAAGACTGTGCAGGTGGTAACCCTGACAGTATTACACAACAAATGATAGACAACTCCCTTGATATTATCAATGAATTTTATCAAACCTGTCAAGGAATTCCTTTAGAATTAACAAAATGTACTTCTTATCCTGGAGCACCTACTAATGGAGATAATTCTACAAGAACCGTTATTGACCCTACTTTATGTGAATTTAGTGGAGGAACTGGGGCTGGCACGGATAATGCCTATGCTTCTTCAGTGGATGTACCAAATGTACTGAACCTCTATATTGCAGATGTTGTTAATGGTGGAGATGGTTGCAATGGATTTGCTTTTTTACCTAATAATCCAGGTAATGGTCCTGATCGTGCTGTGATGGAATCAAGTTGTTTTGCTAGTGCGCTTGCTGATACTCAAAGCCCTAACTATGATGTATGTACTTCCCCCCGATTTGCACAAGTTATCATCCATGAAATTGGTCATTACTTTGGTTTGTACCACACCCATGAACCAATAGATAACCCAAGCGATTTGGCTTCAGGAAATGAATGTCCTGATGGTTCTAATTGTTGTACGGCAGGAGATTTTATTTGTGATACAGATGCTGATCCTGGTTATAGCCATGCCATTAACAATGGTTGTGGTACTCGTAATGGATGTGATGTAGATGTTAGTGGCTGTGTTTCTGGTTGTGGCGACAACTACTCTGCCTTTCCTAATACAATGAACAACATTATGAGTTACAATACTTTGGTGGGTTGTATCAATACTTATAGTGATTGTCAAAAAGCAAAAATTGTCGATGCCTTGACTTGCGCTCGTTACAATTTATGTTGTCCTGATCCTGAATTTTATTTAGCTAATGTAACTGATACAGATCACACACTTTGTGTTGATGACCCATTGAGTTCTATACAAGGTGTCAGTGGTATGTGCTATAATTGGTATGTTGGTGCTGAAGATGGTGCAACATTAATTGCAGGTAATACTGATATGTTAACGGCTGCTCAAGTTGCTTCTGTTGTAGATGTAACACAACCTGGAACTTATGCTATTTATGCAGAAGATGTTAACTCTTTTCAATCTCCTCCTTGTCGTTTAGAAATCGAATATACGATATTGGCAGATGTAGGTACGCCTACTGCTTCAAGTATTGCAGCTATTGAATCTTGTGATGCAACAACTTTAACTGTTAGCACAAATAGTTTAGGCTTAGAGGATTCCGAAATTATTGGTTGGTGGTTTACTGCGGATAACCCTATTAGCAATTCTATCACAGACCAAGCAAGCTTAGATGCTGCAATTGCTGGAGCAACTATCGGCGGAACGGACGCAAGCGATAATACAATTTATCCTTCTTCTACTCCTCCAGAGGAATTGTCATTGATGGTTGATTGTAGTGCCTTAGATAATGGAACGACTTATTATTTAACGCCTTTTATTGCTAATGATGACGTGCCACCACCAGATTCTTTTACAGGAAGTGCTGTTGGTGATCCTTCAGAAACACTCGTTCCTGTTGATGTTAGTCAATTGCCTACAGGGGCTACTTTAGAACAAGTGTGTGTAGAACTTATCTATACAGGTCCTTTTGCTACCTATTTTGACTTAGGTATTTCTTTACAAGCACCAGATGGAACAACTCTTCTATTAGAAAATGCATTCCCAAATTTTGAAAACACTCCAAGCACCTTTAATGCTTGTTTTGTAGATGATGGAACAGGTCATGATGGAGGTACAGGTTGTAATGCCGCTTGTTATACTGGTAACTTAGAAAGTAATAGCAGCTTTACACCATATGATCTTAGTAATCCTAATGGTACTTGGACGCTAATTGTAACAGATGATCAAAACCCAACTTACTTCCCTGGTGAAGTTAATATAGAATTAATTTTTGATATGGCTCCTGTAGCTTTAATGTTCCCTGACGCAACCTATACTGACTGTATTTTTGGACAAGCTATCGAATTTACTTGTGATTGTACAGCTTGTAATTTAGAGGCTTGTACTGATCCTGCTGCTTGTAACTACAATCCTGCGGCTGATTGTGACGATGGCTCTTGTATTTTGGAAACAGCTTGTGATACTGACGCTTGTATCAATGGTGGTACTTACATTTGGGATACCAATACTTGTGCTTGTATCTTAGATAATGCCACTGTCGAAGGTTGTACAGACAACACCGCTTGTAATTTTGATGTGACGGCTAATTGTGATGATGGCTCTTGTATTTTACAAACAGCTTGTGATGCTGACCCTTGTACCAATGGCGGTATTTTCACTTGGAATTCAACAAATTGTGCTTGTGAATTAACAACGGCTACTGTAGAAGGATGTACAGACAATACCGCTTGTAATTTCGATGCAGCGGCTAACTGTGATGACAATTCTTGTATTTTGCAAACTGCTTGTGATGCCGATCCTTGTACCAATGGAGGTATTTTCACTTGGAATTCAACGAATTGTGCTTGTGAATTAACAACGGCTACTGTAGAAGGATGTACAGACAATACCGCTTGTAATTTCGATGCAACGGCTAACTGTGATGATAATACTTGCATTTTTGAAACGACTTGTGATATGGATCCTTGTACCAATGGAGGTACTTACATTTGGGATACCAATACTTGTGCTTGTGTTTTAGACAATGCTACTGTTGAAGGATGTACAGACAATACCGCTTGTAACTTCGATGCAACAGCTAATTGTGAGGATAACACATGTATTTTTGAAACAACCTGTGATATAGATCCTTGTACCAATGGAGGTATTTTCACTTGGGATGCAACGAATTGTGCTTGTGAACTTACTACTGCAACAATAGAAGGCTGTACAGACAACACAGCTTGTAATTTTGAGACAACCGCAAATTGTGATGACAATTCTTGTATTTTTGAAACAACTTGTGATATGGATCCTTGTACCAATGGTGGTACTTATATTTGGAATGACACAAATTGTGATTGTGTATTAGACGAGGCAACCGTTTCTGGTTGTACGGATGCTACTGCTTGTAACTACAATGCTACAGCTAACTGTGATGACAATTCTTGTATTTTGCAAACTGCTTGTGATGTGGATCCTTGTACCAATGGCGGTATTTATGCTTGGGATACTACGACTTGTGATTGTCTCTTAGATGAGGCAACTGTTTCTGGTTGTACCACTACCACTGCTGCAAACTACGACCCAAATGCCAACTGTGATGATGGTTCTTGTGAATGTGTGCCTGATGGCTGTGCAGACAATACAGCTTGTAATTTCGATCCTACTGCGACTTGTAATGATCCTGACCGTTGTGTTTATGAAACAACTTGTGATATGGATCCTTGTACGAACAATGGAACCTATATTTGGGATGCAACAAATTGTGCTTGTGTCTTAGATCAAGTAACTGTTACTGGATGTATTGATGCAACAGCTTGTAATTATAATCCAAATGCTAATTGTGATAATGAAAATGTATGTATCTATGAAACGACTTGTGATATGGATGCTTGTACCAATGGTGGAACTTATATTTGGGATGCTGCGACTTGTGGTTGTATTTTAGATGAACCAACTGTTTTAGGTTGTGCTGACCTGACAGCTTGTAATTTTGACCCAAATGCTACTTGCGACGAACCTACTGCCTGTATCTATGAAACGACTTGTGATATGGATGCTTGTACCAATGGTGGTACGTACATTTGGAATGCAACGACTTGTGATTGTATTTTAGATCAAGCAACAGTAACTGGCTGTACAGATGCAACAGCTTGTAACTACAATGCGACTGCCAATTGTGATGATAACTCTTGTATCTTCCAAGAAACTTGTGATATGGATCCTTGTACTAACGGAGGTCTTTATGTTTGGAATCCTGCTGTTTGTCGATGTTCATTAGAAGAACCTACTGTAGAAGGCTGTACCGATGCCAATGCTTGTAACTATAATGCAACAGCTAATTGTAATGATGCTGCTTCTTGTATTTATGAGATAGAATGTGATTTAAATCCATGTACGAATGGTGGTATCTTCTCTTGGAATGCAACTAATTGCGCTTGTGAATTGGTAACAGCAACCATTGAAGGTTGTACAGACAATACGGCTTGTAACTTTGATCCGAATGCCAATTGTGATGACAGTTCTTGTATCTTAGAAACGACTTGTGATGCCGACCCTTGTACCAATGGTGGCGCATATATCTGGGATATTGCTATCTGCGATTGTTCTTTAGATCGTCCTACTGCGGAAGGTTGCATGGACAATACGGCTTGTAACTTTGATCCGAATGCCAATTGTAATACACCCACTACTTGTGTATACGAAACGACTTGTGATGCCGATCCTTGTACCAATGGCGGTACGTATGTTTGGGATGCTGCAACTTGTGGATGTATTATTCATGTTGCAACTATAGAAGGTTGTACAGACAATACAGCTTGTAACTTCGATGCAACAGCCAATTGTGATGACAGTTCTTGTATTTTAGAAATAACTTGTGATGCCGATCCGTGTACCAATGGCGGTTCGTATATTTGGGATGCTGCAACTTGTGGGTGTATCATTGATGCTGCAACAATATCAGGTTGTACAAGTAGCACTGCACCAAACTACAATCCAAATGCAAATTGTGATGATGGTTCTTGTGAATGTGTTCCTGATGGTTGTACAGACAATACGGCTTGTAACTTCGATGTTGCCGCTACTTGTGACAATGGTTCTTGTATTTACGAGATTACTTGTGATATTGATCCTTGTACCAATGGTGGTATCTTTACTTGGGATGCGACAACTTGTGGTTGTCAATTAAGTATACCAACTATTTCAGGATGCACAGACAATACCGCTTGTAATTTTGATGCCACTGCCAATTGTAACGATGCTGCATCTTGTGTTTACGAAACGACTTGCGATGCTGATCCGTGTACCAACGGTGGTATCTTTACTTGGGATGCGACAACTTGTGCTTGTGAATTAACAACGCCTACTGTTGATGGTTGTACCGATGCAACGGCTTGTAACTTTGACGCAACAGCCAATTGTGATGACAGTTCTTGTATTTTTGAAACAACTTGCGATATGGATGCTTGTACCAATGGTGGTGTTTTCGCTTGGAACGCAGCAAATTGTGCTTGCGAATTAAGCATACCTACTGTAACAGGTTGTATGGACAATACGGCTTGTAATTTCAATCCAAATGCCAACTGTAATGATGCGGCAACTTGTATCTTTGAAACGACTTGTGATGTAGACCCATGTACCAATGGCGGTATCTTTGCTTGGGATGCAACAACTTGTTCTTGTCTATTAAGTGAAGCAACTGTTTCAGGATGTACAACACCTTCAGCTGCAAATTATGATCCAACTGCCAACTGTGATGATGGTTCTTGTGAATGTATGCCTGATGGTTGTACAGACAATACCGCTTGTAACTTTGATGTTGCAGCTACTTGTGATGATGGTTCTTGTATTTATGAAACGGCTTGTGATGCGGATGCTTGTACCAACGGTGGTATCTTTACTTGGGATGCGACAACTTGCGATTGTGTCTTGACAGAAGTAACCATGATTGGTTGTACAGATAATACGGCTTGTAACTTTGATGCTAATGCCAATTGTAGCGACATCAATGCTTGTATTTATGAATCTTCTTGTGATGATGATGCTTGTACCAATGGCGGTATCTACACTTGGGATGCAACAACTTGTTCTTGTTCCTTAACAGAAACAACAGTAGCAGGTTGTACAGATATAAATGCTTGTAATTACGATGCAAATGCTAATTGTGACAACGGTTCTTGCGATGTAGGAAATACAGCTTGTACTGATCCTTGTAATCCTGTTTCGGGATGTACTGACAATACTGCTTGTAATTACGATGCAAACGCTTGTGTTGATGATGGTTCTTGTTTAACTGCTTATGGTTGTACAAATCCTCTCGCTTGTAACTACGACAACAACGCAACTTGTGATGATGGTTCTTGCAATTTAGGAAATACAACTTGTTCTAATCCGTGTAATCCTATTTCGGGATGTACTGACAATACCGCTTGCAACTACGATGCAAACGCTTGTGTTGATGATGGTTCTTGTGATGCAGGAAATACAGCTTGTGCTGATCCTTGTAATCCTATTTCAGGATGTACAGATACAGACGCTTGTAACTACGACAGCAATGCTTGTGTAGAGGACAACGCTTGTGTTTATCAAACAGCTTGTGATGTAGATGCTTGTACCGATGGCGGTATTTTTGCTTGGGATGATACAAATTGTCGTTGTACCTTACAAACACCTACTACCAATGGATGTACCGATGTAACCGCTTGTAATTACGATAACAACGCCAATTGTGATGATGGTTCTTGTGATTACTCTTGTTTAGGTTGTACAGATCCTTGTTCTCCAAACTACGATTCAAATGCTTCTGACGATGATGGTTCTTGTTTGGCTCAATTACTTGGCTGTACCAACCCTACTGCTTGTAATTATGATGATACTGCACTTTGTGATGATGGTTCTTGTGACTTAGGCGATTGCTGTTTGGAATGTCCAGATGACATTGTAACGGATTGCGATTCTTATACAGGCGCACACGTTTCTTGGGACGCACCAACCATCAACCCAAGCTGTTCTATTGGAAGTACAGACTGTGGAACTGCTCCATACATCTCTGGATTTATCTATGCAGGTACACACAATGGTAGCCACTACTATTGTTCTACAAACAACTATACTTGGACACAAGCCAATACAATTTGCCAGGCCAATGGTGGCTATTTAGCCTCTATTAACAATGCAAGTGAAAATTCATTTATCCGTAACTTCATAATGACTTCAAATGCTTGGATTGGTTACCACGATACCAATTCTGAAGGCAACTTCCAATGGGTCAGTGGCGAACCAACAACATACACGAACTGGCAACCAGGTCAGCCTAATAATTTATATGGTACGGAACACTACACAAGAATCAGAAAAGATTCTGGACAATGGACAGACAAAGAAAACAATACTTACTATGAATGTGTCATGGAAGTTCCTTGTTCTTCTGGAAGCTGGCAGCAAATTTCTGGACCTACATCAGGAAGCCTATTCTCTCAAAACACAACCACAAACATTATGTACCAATACACGGACAACGATGGCAATCAATACCATTGTTCTTTCGATGTAACAGTCAATGCTTGCGATTTCAATTGTGTAGAGTGTCCTGATGATGTCGTCTTGTCTTGTGATGCCCAAAGTGGTGGCGTCATTTTAGATTTACCACAACCTGATTTTGATGGCTCTTGTTTGGTCGAAGAATGCGAAGGAGAATACATCTCTGGATTCATTTACATGGGGTCTTATCAAGGTAGCAAATACTACTGTTCTTACTACAGCGACTACACTTGGGAACAAGCCAATTATTACTCACAAGTCTATGGCGGTCACTTAGTTACCATCAACAACCCTGGTGAAAACGCTTATGTTTCCAGTTCCATTATGACTTCTAAAGCTTGGATTGGTTGCCATGATAAGTACACAGAAGGTTCTTTCCAATGGAGCAATGGCGAACCAATGAACTACACCAACTGGTACGCAAATCAACCAAACGATTACTACGGACAAGACTATTGTAAAATCTTCAAATCCAACGGTCAATGGGCTGATTACGACAACCACAACAAAGCAGAATTTGTAATGGAAGTTCCATGTGATGGCGGTTATTGGGAACAAATCGCTGGTCCTGGTGATGGCACTTGGTTAGCAAATGGAAGCAACTCCAATGTCACTTATGAATTTACCGATAGCGATGGTACGAAATTCTTATGCTCTTACAATGTATCTGTAGAAGAATGTGATGCTTGCGATATAGTTGTAGATATTGACAATGAGTACAATGGTTATTGTCCTGCCTACAGTGTCAATACATTTACTTCCAATGTTTACAATGGAACAGGTCCTTACACCTACGAATGGCAAATTAGCGGAAGCTGTAACCTCAACGGAACATACACAGGCGGTTCTACCCTATCCATCTACAACTATCCAGGTAGCGCAACAATTCACCTAATTGTCACCGATGCCAACGGATGTAGCGGTAGCCAAACCTACTACATTCAAGGATACTCTTATGGTAACAACAACGGCTCTTCTAAAGACGGAATATCCTTAGACGACGATTGTATGAACAAAGCGTTCTGTGTACAAAACGTTTATCCAACACTCACACAAAATATTGTCAATATCAACTTCACCAGTAAAGATAGCGGCGATATGTATTTCCAAGTACACACACCAAATGGAAGTGTCGCATTGGAACAAAGAATCACTGCTCGCAACGGCTGGAATCAAAAACAATTAGATTTAAGCAATTTACCTGCGGGCATGTACTACATCAGCATGTACATGAATGGAGAGATTCAAACTACTAAAATTGTGAAGCAATAGCGAAGTGAATATGATTATTGCAAACAAGATTGATTAGAAGATCATAATCCTCTGGTTGTCATTCGGCAGCCAGGGGATTTTTTGATGATTTTTTTTTAGGAGAGAACGGTGAATCGCTTCGTAGTAACGCATGCTCCCGCTATCCATTACAATCCCAAGCCTCGCAAAAAATCGGTCATTGAGCGGAGTCGAAATGAGCCAATCACTTTGGTATTTCCATTACTATCGGGTCTATCCTACACAGACACAACCTCATATAGCAATCCTAATTCTGTTCAGGAATTTTCTTTACGCAAAGAAGTGTAAAGCTCGACAGAAACCAATCTCTTTGCGACCTTTGCGAAAAACTCTGCGACCTTTGCGTGAAATACACTTTTTCTATTTTCAAATAGGACTGCTATATGAATAGCTTATATGGACTTATATAGTTCAATAAAAAAACCCATCATCGACTAAGAAAAAATATCCTCCAAAACCCCACGTTCCAAATCAATCACAAACCCAATAATCAACTCCTGCTCCTCCTTCGTCAACTGCTCAAAAAGCAAATCCCCTTCCACAATAATCGCCTGCCCAATTTCCAACGCCCGCACCTCTGCCTCAGAATAAACATTAGGACGCTTCCTCATCTTCCCAATCAAAACCTCAAAAACATCCTTCGCCCTTTCCACCAGCTTTCTATCGTGAAACATCCCAAACAAAACTTCATTACTCTCAATAAACTGGTCTATCTCCTCACGAGACAACGCCCCAATTAAAGTATCAATATCCGCATCATCATAAGGAGTTTCCAAGCCAAGTCGAATCGCATTATCCACCAAACCCCGTTCAAATTTCAAGGCTATTTGAAAAGAACGCAACGCCTTCATACCCGCACTCAACAACTTAGGAAGATGCCGACCATACTTCAACACAATCGAACTCGAATCAATCAAAATCCGCAACAACTTATCAGGATGTTTGATATAATCCTCCAAACTCTCAAAAGCCTCGTTCAATTCTGCCCGTTTTTCTGGTGGCGGATAAAGATTTTCCAAAAAATATTCTCGAAACGAATTAACCCGTTCCTCATCAAAAGATTCAGGAAAATCAGCTCGCTCTCGCAAATTACTGTGCATATACCGACGGCGCAACACCTGACGATACCCAACAATCACTGCATCTAAAATAGCAGCTCTTTCTTGTTCCTTACTCATAAATATACCTTAATTTATCATTTACCAACCTCATTACTCATACCGAGTAAAATAGCATTTCACTTTTCATTTCTAATTGTGCGGATTGGAAATGGAATATTGATATTATTTTTGTCAAAAGTCTTTTTGATTTGCATAATTGCCTCACTTTTCACATCTAAAGCTGTTAAATTATCTTTTGAGTCTACCCAAAATCGCAATAAAAAATCAATGGAGCTTCCGCTAAAATCAGTATAGTAGAATTCTATTCGTTCTCCCAGATTCGGAGGATATATTTCTTGGATAGACGCAATAGAAAGTTTTTTAACCTTTGCTAAATCTGATTCATAGCCTACTCCACAAGTGATTGTAGTTCGAATACGCCTTGTCAAACCATGGTTTTTAAACGGGTTCTCCAAAATCAGCTTATTTGGCAATACTACGATATTGTTATCAGATTCCTTAATCTTTGTGTTTCGCAAATCAATTTCAATAACTTTTCCTGAAAAACCGTTTGTCTCAATCCAATCACCTATATTTAACTCATCTTTAATCGCTATAAATAAGCCAGAAAAAGTATTGGATAAGGTGCCTTGTAAGGCTAAACTAATCGCAAGACCTGCTACCCCTGCTCCTGCAAGAAGTGATTTCAATGTACCATCAAGATTTAAAATAGAAAGTGCCAAAATAAGCCCTAATACAATTGTAACAATTGAAACAATATTTGCTAATAAACCTCTAATGGAAGGTTGTCGAATAACTCTTTTAAGATATTTGTTAGTCCAACCCTGTAAATTTCTGGAAAGCCAATATGCGATAACAAAAACCAATAAAGCTACAAGAAGATTTGGCAGGTTAAGTATAATAGAGTTTACCCACCCCAAAATTTTATCCGTGATTTTTGTCCAAGACAATTGTAATTGTTCTTCCATCGTATTTATCTTCATTGCTTTCTGTGTATTTGGAGATTATGTTTTTTTTAAAATCATCTCCTATTTCCAATATCTACTCAACAATTCACTAATACAAAAGTTCTGTCCATCCAAAATAGCCCCGATAGTAATGAAAATACCAAAGTGAAGAGCTGAAAAAATTTGCGAGGCTTGGGATTGTAATGGATAGCGGGACTTTCCGTCACGACGAAGCAACGAACCTTTCGCTCCAAACAAATATTAGAATTTTAAAATTATGATTTAGAATTTAACTAAAACGCTGCTTCTATCTCCATACGCATAACTTTATCGGTACTCGGATGTGTAAATTCCAAAAAATCGGCTTGCAGATGCAGACGATTCGCTTTATTCCCATACAAATCATCCCCAAAAATAGGCGTGTTCAAGCCCAACGGATGGGCAGCGTGTACCCTCAACTGATGGGTGCGCCCTGTCACTGGGAAAAAATGCACTTTTGTTTGCTGATTCGTTCGCTCTATGACCTTCCACAAAGTTCGAGCCGATTTGCCATGCTCATAACACACCAACTGTCGAGGGCGATCATCCAAATCAACTCGTAAGGGCAAATCAATAACGCCCTCATTTTCAGACACTTCGCCCTCTAAAAGCGCAACATATCGCTTTTGAATCGTTCGTTTAAGAAATTGACTTTGCAGTATTTTATGCGTCTCTTTGGACTTCGCTATCAGCATCAAACCCGAAGTAGACATATCCAACCGATGTACCAAAAGCGGGCCTGTCGCTTCGGGATATTGCTGTTTCATACGCAAAAAAACGGAATCTTGGATATTTTTACCAGGCACAGACAGCAATTCCGTTGGCTTATTGATAACGAGCAAAGCATCATCCTCATAGATAATTTCTATCTGCTTTTCACTGCCTTTATTGACTAACATAGGATTGTCATCCATCTCAATACCTGCCAACATATGTTCCAAAATTGGCTCACACTTCCCCCGACAAGCAGGATAAAATTGCCCATGCTTGCGAATTTCGGACTTTGGAGATTGCCCCCACCAAAATTCTGCCATCGCCACAGGTCGCAAATTATGCTGAAAAGCGTATTGAATCAGCTTTGGCGCAGAACAATCTCCTGCACCAGAAGGCGGTATAATTTGCAACGTATTTTTAAATATGTCAAACAATGTTTGAGTTTGACCAGCTTGATTCAAAAAAACATATTGTTCAAATAATTTTTGCTGTAAATCGGCTGATTTCTGCTTTCTTTTCTTTTTAAGTAAATTAATCTCCTCTAAATAAACATCATTTTTTTTTTGAATCGCTGCAAGCCGTTTTTTCCAATGCTTCGATAAATCTTTTAAATGAAAATGGTTTTTGATACTTTCTTGGCTTAGTTCCGCTTCTAAAGCTTCATAAAATGCTGGTTCAAGCATTTTTTTTCCCTTTTGACGGCGAATCTTGCGAGCCGCCTTTGCTTCCCTTGCCTTTTGTTTTTCTGTGGCTAATTCGCTTGAAGCAAGCCTTGTTTCTTCTTCTAATAGTACTTGATATGCCAAAAATTGAGGATCTTTTTCGAGCAAATCAATGCGCTGATTGATCTGATTTAGTTCTTCTTCCCCCTTTTTAAAAAAGCCTTGCGTGGTCAATCTATCAAAGACAGGCGGTACAAATTTTGCTTGATGTGCTGTTCCCATCTCCAATTGTCCAGAAAAAGCCGCTAAATAGCCAATCTCTTTTTGAGCATTTTCCACTAATAAGATACCAAACATCTTGCCAATTGTAATTTGCTTTTTCTCATGCTTAATACCAAAATCTTGCCCCCACCCCAATTGTCTTTCAAGATACTCTTGTAATTCTTTTGCAGCTATCTTACAAAGAATGTGTGGTTCGTGATTAAAAGGAAAAGTAAACCGTTCAGGCAAAACATAGTTATCTATGGGTGTTTGAAAAAAGATAAATTGGTTTTTCTCGTTCATTTTTGAATATTATCTAATTTTTTTTGGAGCGAAAGGTCAGTAGCTTCGTCGCATAGGAAGGTCTTGCTATCCGTTCTTATCGTTTTGCCTTACTTATATTTGTTTATTGAGCGAAATCGAAATAGGCCTTTCTAAAAAACGATACCACTGCTATCAAGGCTATTTTGCATGGTCTCTACGCTATTGATTCAGTTTTAGAACTCCACATATAACCACAAAATATACGACGGCTATACAAGATAAAATCATATTATGATTCTTTACAAATCTTGTTTAGAATTTTACAGATGAAGACAGAACCAAAAAAGCAATAAAAAAGCCCCACAAAATAAATTGTGGGGCTTTGAAATCTTTTAAAGATTTGTATGTCTATCAATAACTATTATTAGTTTTTGATGAATTTACTCATTGCACTGTTGTTACCATCAGTAATAGATACAAAGTAAGTACCCACTGCATAGTTGCTTGCATCAAGGCTAATAAGGTTATTACCTGTTGCAGCATCAACAACTTGTTTAGTGATTACTTTACCCGTGATATCAATTACTTCTACAGTGATTGATGCATTGTTAGTAGAAATGAACTCAACGTTTACTAAACCATCAGTAGGGATAGGATAAACACTTGTGATACCGAAATCAGCAGCACTTGTTCTTTCTACAACTACAACATCACTAACGATATTAACTTGACCTTCCAAGTTAGTTTCTTTTAATCTGTAGTAATGTACACCTGCATCTTTGTTATCGTGTAAGAATTCGTAAGAACGATTCACATTGCTATTTCCTGTTGCTTTAACAGTACCAGCTTCTTTAAAGTCATTAGCAGCTCCTGTTACAGAGTGCTCAACTGTAAAGTAATCAGCTTCGTTTTCACTTGCAGTAGTCCAAATTACTGAATTACCATTATCCTCTGCACTTGCAGTGAAGTGTAATAATTCAATAGCTGTAACAACACAGTTAATATTAGAAACACTAACAGTTTGTGTACATTCTGGGAAGTCTGCTAAAGATACTGTATAAGAGAAACCATCGTTATCAGGGCTATCAAAAGGACCGAAAGTACTAGAGTTAGCAGTTACGTTATTGATAGTTGCACCTGTTTGGTTATCAACGATATTGTATCCATTTGCATTGCTTCCACCCTGGAATAACAATAATACTTGGTAGCTTGTTTTGTCAGAACTACAAATTGCAGTAGCGACAACGTTGAAATCAACACAAGGTCCTGGTAAAATAATACCTGCGTCTAAATCGAAAGTACCGTTTTCAGTACCAGTGATTGTAAATACTGATGTTTGACCGTTAGCACCATAATCATTATCATTAACAGTAGGACTGACAGTAGTACCATTTGGCAAGTCTAATTCTAAGTAGTAGTTACCTGGAGGAACGTCATTAAAAGCATAGTCTCCGTTAGCGTCAGTAACAGTACTTCCTACTGCATTACCTGTAACAGCATCATAAAGTGTAACAGTAATACCTGGAACACCTGATTCATTGGCATCAAAAACACCATCAGAGTTAGTATCTGCCCAAACCGTGTTGCCGAAGCTTAATGGTCCACCACAAGCACAAGCAACAGGGTCATTAACCGTTGCTAACTCAGAACCAATAACGATAAAAGAAGGATCACTTGACATCCAAGTTGCATCTCCCTGGAAAGTACCTAATCCTAATAAGTTGCCAATAGGCTGTCCAGAAGCGAAGTAAGGTGCTAATGTAGCTGCATCAGCAGGATTGTAACTGATGTAATAGATTACATAATCTCCAGCAGGAACATTAGAGAATGTACCACTTACAGAGAAAGCATCAATCAAATCATCATCATTATCGCCGTCTACTGCTGAATTATCTACATCCACAAGTATGTACCCTTGAAGATCTGCTGTGTTGAAAGGTGCTGGTTCTGAATCTGCGACAAGATCACATCCATTACTCTCACAATCACAACAATTTAAAGTTTGGGTACCATTTGGAAAGCTTTGAGCAGCCACCTGATCCACCATAAAAAACAGTGAAAATAGGAACACTCCTATTTTTAAAATTTTTGTAAAATTACCCATAGATTGTTTATTTAACTGATTCTATAAAATGTTTTCAATTTATTCGTTGTATAGACCTTGTAATTGTGGGTGTGTCACACCAATCCCACGTTTCTCACTAAAGAAAATCTATACAGGGGGCAAATTTAACACGAAAAATGGAAACAACTAAACTCCTTGTTAACTATTTTATTAAATTTTTTTCCTTTTATATTTAAAAAGAATAATGTTCAATAGTTTTTTAAGGGTTCAGAGGCTACGTTTTAAGGTGTTATTCACCAATTCAATATGATTTAGATTATTAAAGCTCTGGTTTGAGGTTGTAGTACTGAGTATAGAGGAAGTTTATAATTTAGAACAAAATTAAAGGTATTTTGACATACTTATAAAATTATTTTTATTATTTCTTACCCGTTCAATTCAATACAAAACACTCAAGTTACTCTGTGTTTGTAGATATAAGAACACCTTTTGAGGTTATTTTGGTGTATCCGACTGTAAAAATACTTGAATTTTATCTAGAAAAGCAAGTGATAACCAATATTTTCATAGAAAACATAAAAAATTATTATTATGTTTATAGTAAGCTAACATAATAATAACCTTCTTTCTATAGCCCATATTTGTAATTTAGACTTTAACTTTGCAAGATTGTAAAATCCAAACTTTATATAATTACAAATAGGCATTTTTTACTTGCAATAAACAGAAATGAGCCTCCTTTACCAATAACAATGTAAAGTGACATTTTGAGTGTTTCCAATCTCAATTTTGAAAATACATAAAAAGCTGAAAACAATATATGAAAATACTGATTACAGGCACTGCAGGTTTTATAGGATTCCATTTGGCTAACAAGTTAGCAAAAGAGGGTCATAAAGTTATAGGTATTGATAATATCAACGATTATTATTCTGTTTCCTTAAAACATGAACGTCTTAAAAAATCAGGTATTGATACAACCAATATTGTTTACAATACACCTGTCAAAAGCTCCGTTTATGACAATTATTCGTTTGTCAAATTAGATCTTAGCGATTTTACCAATTTACAAAAGCTGTTTACAGAACATAATTTTGATGTTGTTTGTAATTTGGCCGCTCAAGCAGGGGTGCGTTATAGCTTAGAAGCACCGCTTACTTATATTCAATCCAATGTTACAGGTTTTGCTCACATATTAGAATGTTGTCGTCACTACAAAATTCAGCACTTGGTGTATGCAAGTAGTTCTAGTGTTTATGGTCTTAATGAGACAATCCCCTACTCTACCCAACATACAACAAGCCATCCTATCAGCTTGTATGCTGCCACCAAAAAATCAAATGAATTGATGGCACACGCTTACAGCCATCTTTATAATATTCCGACAACAGGTTTGCGCTTTTTCACTGTTTATGGTCCCTGGGGACGTCCTGATATGGCATATTTCAAGTTCTCTGAAAAAATCATGAATAATGACCCCATTGATGTATATCATAATGGGGAAATGAGCAGGGATTTTACGTACATAGACGATATTATAGCAGGTGTTTGTAAAGTCTTGGAAGTGCCACCAAGTGGTAATGAGCGTTGGGATGGGGCTACTCCAGATCCCAGTTCCGCAAAAACACCATTCAAAATTTACAATATCGGTAATAATAAACCTGTTAATCTTCTTCATTTTATTGAAACATTAGAGAATAGTTTAGGGCGAAAAGCCACTAAAAACTTCTTACCTTTGCAGCCTGGTGATGTTATTAATACTTGGGCAGATGTAGATGACTTGGTTGAAAACTTTGATTATCAACCCAATACATCTATCCAAGAGGGCATTCAGCAGTTTGTAGATTGGTATAAAGAGATGTACGTCTCTGAAATAACGAACGTTGCGGTAGATAAATAACGTCGTAGAAATCGTTTTTTGGGAAGGAATTATCTCTGTTAAGACAGTCCAAAATAGCCCTGATAGCAGTGGTTGGATGATTGCGTTGGCTGCCGTTTCGGTTCATTTGTGGAAATGAAAGGCATTTTGGAAATGCCTTCCAATGCAGTACAGAACCTGAAAAAATGCAAGGCATCTTAGAGATGCCATCCATTAACGTATAGCAGGCCTTTCTGTCACGACGAAGCAACTTACCTTTCGCTCCAAATCAACAATTTATATCAATACCGAAGCTTTAGTTGAAAAATATTTTAAAAAATTATAACCAATGCGTAGACCCCAACTATTATTCATTTTGTCTCTTTTTTGTTTCTTAGTGTTTTCTTGTGGCGAATCCAGAATCAAATTAGAGGACCTTACCAGACAAAAAGTCAAAGATAAAGTTTCTTACACTCAAAATGGTGCGCCCTATACTGGTATGGCTTTTGAAATGGACAAACAGGGAAAAGTAAAATCTGAAACTAACTTTGTTGATGGTGTTATCAATGGTAGCAAAAAAACTTTTTTTCCAAATGGTAAGCCCAAAGCAGAATTGAATTTTGTCAATGGTGTGAAGTCAGGGCTACAAGTTAACTATCATAAAAAAGGGGGAAAACAAAGTGAATACACGCTTGTTGATGGCAAAAAAAATGGAACGGAAACGCTTTGGTATCCAAGTGGACAGGAAAAGGAAATGGTCAATTATGAAAATGGCATCAAACAAGGCAGTAAAAAAACATGGTATCCTAATGCTAATCCTAAAGTAGATATGTCTTTTGTAGACGACAAACCTGAAGGACTTCGTAAGGAATGGCATGAAAATGGAGAAATGAAAATAGAAGAAAATTATGTTAATGGTTTTAAAGATGGAACAAGAAAAGTATGGCATGAAAATGGAATATTGAAATTAGAAGAAACCTATGACAATGGAAAGTTAGTTGGAACACAAAAGCAATGGCATACAAACGAGCAACTTCAACAAGAAACACAATATCAAGATAATAAGCCCTTTGGAAAGTATATTTCTTTCTATGAAAATGGACAAAAACAAGAAGAAAAAAATTATACCGAAGGTGCCGTGTTGGATGGTGTTGCTAAATCTTGGTTTGATGATGGAACACCTGAATCAGAAAAAA
>Ga0209186_1001066_pt1 | contig 20829 bp, 18 predicted proteins | sample SidtaG_FD_187426 | JGI IMG/M metagenome (GOLD analysis project Ga0209186, IMG submission 187426) | Marine algal microbial communities from Sidmouth, United Kingdom - Sidmouth_Male2 metaG (SPAdes) (version 2) | ecosystem: Host-associated > Algae > Red algae > Unclassified | place: Sidmouth...
GAGTTCGTCATCTCGTCCTTGTGGTCGGAATCGCATTGTGATCTGCTTTCCATGCAACTGTTCGAAAAGAGCAAACAAGAGGCAGCGCGTGACCTTGCTGGGCCACGGGATCAAGTCCCGGGGATGACATCGGTCTCCGCGCCGCCGCTCAGGTGGGGTGGCCACCCCACCTGAGCACCGCCTCGCATTAGTGCGGGGCGACGCTGAGATTATACCCCCTTGTCAACCCACAGGGATGACAACGGAAGAAGTCTGTTCCGTCATTCTAGGCAAGTAACAATCTCACAGCTCACAGCTCACAGCGCTCGGAGCGGTGGAACTTGTGCAGCCTTCCGTCATTCCTCATTCGCCATCCGTCATCCGCCATCCCTACACTCGATCCAACTGTCGGGTCAGAGAGAACCTGAGCGCGGCTATGGATAGGGCGACGAAGGTGAGGAGCACGACGAGGTCGAGAAGTAGGGTGTCGATCGTGAGGCCGAGGAATTTCTTCTCGGGTCCGAGGAAGACGTTGGGTGTCTGCTCACCGAGGCGGTAATCGGCGCGCTCGATTTCGGCCTTGTCGACAAGGCTGCGGATTTTCTTGTTGTCGAACAGTTCTTCAGCGGTGAGGAGCTCTTTTCCGTCTTGCTGCCAGGCTTCGTCGTAGGGATCGAATTCGCCTTTGCGGTGGGCGGCCATGAGCTCGCTGAGCTTGCGGCTGATGTCGGAGCCGTTCTCGCCCTGCATGCCGTAGACGAAGGCGAGAGCCTGCAGGGTGTTGCCTAGTTCTTCGCTCTGGGTTTCGGTGCGTTCGTTGATCGGGATGTCCCTGAGTAGGTCCTTTTGTTTGCCGAGTTCGTTCATGTATCGGCTCCGCGGATTGAGGCTCGCTTGGCTGACGACAAGGGCTTCGTAGGACCAGCGCAGGGGCATGAACTGGCAAATGAACGGCACGCGGAGGCGGCTGGGTGGAGCGATGATGTCGGAGTCTTCTTCGGGCTGGAGCCACTGGCGGATCGAGTGGACGAAGTCGAGGTCGCGGTTCATTTCCTCATACTTGATCAGGGCTCCGCCAAGGATGATCTGCGGGATGAGGATGAGTGGAATAAAGTTGAGCGCGGTCTTGGGATCGTTGACTAGGGACGAAATCAGAAGGCCCAGACAGACACCGATGAGCGAGGTCAGGAACATCCACAGCAGAAAGATCCAGAACATTGATCGGATCTCGAGAATGGCGTTTCCGATCAGTAGATAGACACCACATTGGATCAGCGCGAAGAAGGCTAGCGAGAGGATCTTACTAGCGATGTAGTAGCTCCGGCGGACGCGGTGGTTGCGCTCGCGGATCAGGGTCGGGCGGTCGCGGATGATGTCGTCGGCGCTGTTGGTCAGGCCGAGGAACATGGCCACGACCAGGCTAAGAAACAGGTAGGTGGGGATGTGGAAGGCCGAGGCCATCGTGTAGGTACCGTCTTCCGAATAGCGGAGCACGGTGCCGATGAGCAGGGCTAGGCCGGGGGCCTCGAGTAGGGTGGTGGCGAGGTTGCCACGGTTGCGAAGCTTGGACAGGAAGGAGCGCCGGATCAGGGTCCAGAGGACGACCAGTTCATCTTTGAACGTGCGCGGCGGCGGCGTGGGAATCGATGCGTCGGCGCCCTGGATGTCGGGGTGGGGGGCGACGTCGGGCGGGTGCGAGACTTCGCTCATCAGGCGGTGGGCCTCGAAGCGGTCGCGCCAGAACTCGGGGGTGTAGCGTCGAGCGGGGACCAAGTGGCCCTGGGAATTACGTTCGTAAAGAATGTCGCCGCCGGGATCGCGAAGCGGGGTCTCAAGGACGTCGAATATTTCCTCCGGCTGGGTCAGCGGTGGCTGCTCGACATTGGGCTCCATACTGGCACCAGGGCCATTGTCCGGGGTGGCTTGCTCCCGAACGGAAGTGGTGAAGTAGCCGAGCATGTCGTCCGGCGGGCCGAAGAAAACCATGCGTCCTCCCTGATCGAGGAGCAGGGCTTGGTCGAACATCTGGAACAACCGGGCACTGGGCTGGTGGATCGAGACGAAGACGATCTTGTTGTGCGCCAGGCCGCGGATAATTTCGAGCACGTGCTCGGAGTCCTTCGACGACAGGCCGGAGGTCGGCTCATCGAACAAGAAGACGTCAGAAATGGCGATCATGTCGAGCCCGACATTGAGGCGTTTCCGCTCGCCCCCAGAGAGGAGTTTACTCTCGGCGCTACCGGCGAGGCGGTCGCGTTGTTGGTAGAGGCCGAGCTCTAGGAGTTTGGCTTCGGTGCGCTTTTTCCGCTCGGACAGGGGCAGGTGAGGGCAACGAATGGCGGCGGCGGTGCGTAGGTTCTCGCCGACTTTCAGCAGTGGGTCGTAGGCGTCGTCCTGCGGCATGAAGGCGAGGAATGGCGATAGCGTCTCGCGGTGCTCGTAGAGCGAGGCGTCGTTAAGCAGGACGTTTCCATGGCTGGGCTTTAGCTGGCCAGCCATGAGGCGGAGCAGGGTGCTCTTACCACATCCGGATGGTCCCATGACACAGATCAAGTCGCCGCGGTTGGCCTTGAACGAGATGCCTTCGAGGACCTGCTGGCTACGACCGAAGGTGTGATCGACTTGGTCGAGTTCGATCGAACGGATGACGGTTCGTTGCTCCTCGATGATGCCTTCTGAGAAGTCGCAGACGAGGAATTGCCCGGGGCCGAGTGCGATGGAGTCGCCGTCCTGCAGGCGGGTTTCGCCGCGTACTAGCTCGCCACCGACGAACACCGGGCGGTGCGAGTCGATGACTTTAAGGGTGCCACGTTTGTTCGAGTAGTCGCACTCGATGCGCAGCAGAATATCGCCGCCGAGGCCTTGAGAGAGGAGGATGTCGCCAGGCCGGAGCTTGTCGGGATTATTCGAGACGAGGTAGTCGGGCCGGTGCAGTTCGAGTTCGAACTGACCACCGAATTCACGGGCGCGGCGGCGCAGGTCGAGTAACGGGATAGCGGCGCCGCCTTCGATCTGGATTTCGTCGTCGAGGGCGACTTCGATTTCTTCGCCAAGCGGCAGGGCCTTTTCCCCAATGGTCGCAGTGGTCTCGCGGAGGGCAGTGATCGATGCCCCGAGACCGAAGCGGAGTTGTAGGTCGCTTTGGCGAGACCGGCGGCGCTCGATGCGGATGCTGGTCGGCTGGCCTTCGACGATGGACGCGAACAGGACGGTGCTAGAGACGTCCTTCTTGGCATTGAGGTAGAAGACCAGGTCGGAGTAAGTCAGAACCGTGTCGTCGAGGATGACTCGTTGGCCGTCGTAGAGTCGGCAGAATTCACCGGGCCCTACGGAGCGACCTCGAGCCGAGATCCGCCGGGTGCCGATGTTCTTGACCATAAGCAGGTCCTGAAAGCGGAACGCCATCAGTCCGGCATCGGCCTCCATCGAGCGGAGGAGTAGGTCGCCGGGCTTGCCTGCCGAGACGTGAATGGCCTCGAGCGGGGAGGGGATCTCGTCGTCGGCGGCCATCGGTTCTGCCTGGTCGGCATTGAGCTGATAGACGATGTCGATGGCCTCGGACGCGACTCCGAGGTTGGTCATGAACAGGTAGAATGAGACCAGCTGTTCGCGGTGGCCAGCAGACCGGGAGATGAGGATGTAGAGTTGGACGCCGAGGAGAATTTTCTCTTCGAGCGAGAGCTGGCCGGAGAGTTGCTGCGCGATCAGGTTGAGGTCTTGGGACTCGCGCAGGGCCTGCCGAAAGATCTCCTGAAGCTCCGAGTAGACGGCCTCTGTGTAGTCGTAACGGAGGAATCCGAGGGCGGAGTCGAGGTCATCTTCTTGGATTTCGCCATCGACCTTGGAGAATCCAGCAAAGACTCGGATCAGGGTCTGCAGATCCTCTGGAGAGCGGTCGCCACCTTTCCCGAAGGGAAGCCCGCGTCGGGGCTTGGGGGAGGGGGTGTTTACCGCTGGATCTGTGTCGGCCATTCCTATTCGACTCCAAGGGTAACGGGGGACTGTGGGGGGTGCAATACGGGATGTCTTGTGGGCGAAATTCGTTTCTTGGCAAAAACTTCTGCAGTGGAAAAGTGGCGAGGCGAGGACTAGGCTGCCCGATGGCTCAACCACTCAAACTCGGAGTGAATATCGATCACGTCGCGACTCTCCGACAAGCGCGTTACCGGACGATGGGTAGCTCTGCCTTCGCGGAACCTTGCCCCGTGGACGCCGCGCTGCAGGCCGAGGCTGCGGGAGCGGATTCGATCACGGCGCATCTGCGCGAGGACCGGCGTCATATCCAGGATGCTGATATCCATGAGTTGCGCCGACGGATCAACACGAAGCTCAATTTCGAGATGGGCATCACTCAGGAAATCCTCGATATCGCCTTGGCGGTGAAGCCTGACTTCGCCTGCCTAGTTCCTGAGCACCGTCAGGAAGTGACTACCGAAGGTGGGCTGGATGTGGCCGGGAAAACCGTCGAGGTCACGGAGGCGGTGAAGCGCCTCCAGTCGTCCGGGATCAAGGTCAGCCTGTTCGTCGATCCGGTCATCGAACAGATTCAGGCATGTGCAGGCACTGGTGCCGACATGGTGGAACTCCACACCGGAACCTTCGCCAATGCGACCGGTGACGGCCGGAAGGCAGAAGCCCTTCGCCTTGCCGGAGCTGCCGAGGTCGCGCACGGATGTGGCATTCAGGTCAATGCGGGGCACGGCCTGACCACCGACAATCTCTCCGAGCTGTTTTCGGTTCGGCATCTCGATGAGCTGAACATCGGTCACTCGATCATCTCGCGGTCGATCGTGGTCGGTCTGACGAAGGCGATCGAGGAAATACGCGAGGTCATGGCTCGATACCGCGGTGGCGAGCGGCTCGAGGAAGGGGCGCAGACCCCATGATGATTCATGGTATCGGCATCGACATCGTCGAGGTTGATCGGGTCGGTAAATCGATCGAACGGCTCGGCGATAAGTTTCTCGACCGGATCTTTACGGAGGGCGAACAGGCTTACTGCCAGTCGATGGGGGAGATGGCGGCGCGTCACTTCGCCGCTCGATTTGCCGCCAAGGAGGCGATCAGCAAGACCTTGGGGACGGGGATTGCGGGAGATGTGTCGTGGGTCGAGATGGAGATTGTCCGCGATAAACGTGGCCAGCCGCACGTCGTTCTCCACGGGGCGACCAAGGCTTATGTCGAAGGCCGCGGCATCACTCAGATCCAGATCAGCCTAACGCACACCGAGTCGGCAGCCGCTGCTAGTGCCGTCGCCGTCGGCCAGATTTCGGCGACTGTAAGTGAGTAGCATTGACGTCGGCTGGTTTTGCCGTCATTTATCAGGCATGACGTTTCGTCTTCTTATCCCCCTGTGCCTTCCATTTTCGCTTCTTCTTCCGTCTGCTGGCTTGGCTGATCCGCTCGGTGATTTGCTCAAGAGCGACACCTTCTGGACCGAGGGAACTGGTGAAAGCTTCATGTCCGAGCACAAGTCGCTCGGCTTTCGCTGGACGTCCGATGATAAGGGCTCGGCCCGGTCGACGTCGGAGGAGCTGACGGTCGATGGGAAAAAGGTCGGTGAGACCATCGTCTATTTCGAGGAGGACAAGCCATCTCGTATTCAGATCTCGATCTATAACCGAGGAGACGACGGATCGCTGGGCAAGGATGAGTTCAACGCTGCGCTGAAATCTTGGGGTGGGATTCTCAGTGAGATCACTGGGGTGGAGATGGTTCGTCGCGGCAAGGACAACAAGAGCGCGGTCAAGGCCGACGGAGTGATGTGGGCGATGCCGGACCGGGCTTACTTGCTCGAGTACAGTTCGACTGGTCGGACCAACGACTTTCAGGCCCAGTTGATCCGGCTTCGAGTGGCCCCGATCGTGAAGAAGAGCTTCATGGAGGAGCAGCTGGACGAGGAGAAGGTCGGTCCGGTGGCAAAGGCTAGTCTTCCTGAGAACGTGACCAAGGACGGCGATGACGTTTACATCCAATCCGTTCCCATGGTCGATCAGGGCGACAAGGGATATTGCGCAGTGGCAACAGCCGCTCGGGTTTTCAACTACTACGGTCTTCAGGTGACCATGAATGAGTTGGCTCAAGTCGCTGGGTCCGATCCGAATAAGGGCACGAGTAGTACGGAGATGGTCGAGGAGATCGGTCGCCTCGCAGGTCGGTTCAAGACACGGGTCAAGACGCATGAGGCCATGGAATATGACGACATGGAGGACCTAACGGAGGACTACAACAAGGCGGCGAAGCGCGCTGGCAAGCGCGGTGTCCCCGACGGATCAGGTACGAACAAATGGCACAACTTCGACATGTTTGATCCGGAGGTTCTCATGGCGACACGGCTGAAGAGCAAGTCGGGAATCGGCAAGTTCGAACGCGAAGTGCAGAGAACTATCGATGTCGGCATCCCGTTACTCTGGACCGTCACCGTCGGCATTTTTGAGGAGCCGAAGCGAATTTCCCAGAGCCGCGGCGGTCATATGCGCCTGATCATTGGCTACAACGCTCAGGATCGGGAGATCATCTTTTCGGACAGCTGGGGTGCTGGCCACGAGCAGAAGAAGCTCGGGCTTGATGAAGCCTACTGCATGACCAAGGGGATCTATTCGATCCAGCCGATCAAGTAGGGGGGGAAGAGCCAGCCGTGTCGTCAAGGATTCCTAGAGTCTCGTTGCGAGAATGAGCGGCATCGCACTGCCGCCCACTTTCCCGACTAACTATCTGACCGGCCAGCCAGGCGTTTTCTCCGACCAAAAGCGCCTCCCGGATCGCGACGGAGCGACGATTCGTACCGCGTTTGCAGGCCAGGTTGCGCGGTAGGAAAGGACGCTCCGCGCCGTCCGGGGGCGCTGACTAACTCCAAGGAGCCGTGGCGCCTACTTAGCCCAGCTCAAGCTCACTCGCGGGGCTTGAACAAGAGATCAGCGCAGCGGCGTGAGCTATCCGCTTGCGGGCATCTCCACATATTGCTCTCCGGGGGAGCGGCAAGTTTGGCGAGGTAAAAGTCTTCGCGCACAGCGGTCGATCCGTCGATGATGGCACCCTCCTTGACCTCCATCTGGCGGGCTTCGACCGAACCTGTCACCTTACTCTTGGGGCCGAGTGTGATCGAGCGAAGACCGTGGAGTTCACCGAAGACGTCGCCTTCGATGACCATATCCATAGCGATGGCTCCCTTGAGAAAGTGGACTTCGGTTCCATAGGCGACCGTGAGTGTCTTGCAGATGACCTGTTCTGGACTGATACCATCCTCATAAATATGAAGACTGGCTTTTCCCGTTTCCATGGCCTTGACCTGCTGGTGAAGGGAGTTGTTTTCCCCCATCAACCTGACCCTGCTCATCTTCAGGGAGCGGAAGCAGAACGGACAAGTCGGGATGTCATAGCCCTTCCTTGTTGCACCGCGAAATAAGCGCATGCTGGCATCGTACGGCTGTTGCTCCAGGGTATCGAGTAGGGTGGCGGGATCGACGAGTTCAATGCCAAAGTCGTTCGCATACTCGACGGTGGATTCTTCGAAGCTACCCGAGGTGAGGAAGATCGGATGCAGTTTGCCAGACTGCAATGCCCGGCTTCGAAGGTCGCGGAGATCGCTAACTCTTACGCGGAGAAGGTTCCATTTACCGATCTCTAAGATCGTGGAAGGGCCATCGCTTCCGCCATTAGCCCCTATCAGAATATGGGCTCCACCGTGCTCACTGATTTCGGTGTCGAACAGTTCCATTCCTGACAGGGAGGTCAGTGCCTGGACAAGTTCGACCAAGCGCTTCCAATCGAGCCTGTGAAGAAGAGGCTCGTTCCATGCCGCGACTAGGTCGCGTCCGTCTGTCTTTGGCTGATGCACCGCAACCTTAAGATTACAGCACTTACAAAGAAATTCAAATTATTATTAGTATCCATAATTAGTTGCCATCCCCTAAATAGTGACTAAAAATACATGGAGTGATAGCGGCCGGGCTGAGCCGTCTCGCACGATGAGAAGCCGAAATCGCTCGACCGATAGCGACGCCCACTGCCCTACCAGCGGAGCACTGCGCTGGCCCATGTCAGGCCGGCACCGAAGGCGACGAGAAGCACGTTGTCGCCTGCCTTGAGCCGACCTTCTCGATTGGCTTCATCGAGCGCGATGGCGATCGATGCGGCCGAAGTGTTGCCGTATTTGTGGAGATTGATGAAGACCTGCTCTTCGTCGAGATCGAGTCGTTTGGCGATGGCATCGATGATCCGCTTGTTCGCCTGGTGGGCGATGACTACGGCGACTTCCTCGCGAGTAATCCCTGCCTTTTCCATCGCCTGAACGCAGGAGCCTGCCATAGCCTTGACTGCACTCTTGAATACCTCTTGTCCCTCCATGTAGATTGTGTTCGGGCGGTCGGCGACGTTGTCCGCAGTGATCGGATTGGCCGAGCCACCGCCGGGAATCTTGAGAATGTCGGTCTTAGATCCGTCGGTACCGAGGTCAGTGGAGACGATCCGGTGACCGTTTCCGTTTGCTTGTTCAAGCCCTAGGACGACGGCACCTGCGCCATCACCGAACAGGACGCAGGTCGTGCGGTCCTCCCAGTTGACGAAGGTCGAGAGTTTTTCAGCGCCGATGACGAGCACCTTTTTGGCGCCGCCACATTTGAGAGTTTGGCTGGCCAGTTGGATGGCGTAGAGAAAGCCAGAGCAAGCAGCGGAGATGTCGTAGGCGATGGCGTTGGTCGCGCCGATCTTGTGCTGGATAAAACTCGCAGTCGAGGGGAAGAACATATCCGGCGAGATCGTTGCCACGATGATCAGGTCGATGTCTTCCGGCTTGGTTCCAGAGCTTTTCAGAGCTTTGAGAGCAGCGGCGGCACCGAGGTCGCTAGTGGGCTGGTCGTCGGCTGCGATCCGGCGCTCTTTGATTCCTGTCCGGCTGGTGATCCACTCGTCGGTAGTATCGACGAACTTCTCCAAGTCGGCATTGGTCATGACCCGTTCCGGCACGTAGCTACCGGTGCCGAGGATGACAACAGACGAGGAGGGAGAATCGGAATCAGGCATTGGATGGAGCGAATTTCTGGATCTCCTCAGTGATGTGAGGATTGACCTGGTGTCGGATGGCTTCCCCGGCAACGCGGATGGCGTTTTGGATAGCGACAGGCGAAGACGAACCATGCCCGATGATGGTGATTCCGTCCACTCCTAGGAGAGGGGATCCACCGTAGGACTCGTAGCTTCCTCGCTTGTGAACCGCCTTGAATGCAGGCTTGGCCATGAGGGCTCCGAGCTTGGCAATGGGACCTGCTTGGCCGATCTCATCCTTGACCCACTTGAAGACGATTTTTGCCGTCGCCTCGCAACTTTTAAGGACGACGTTGCCAACAAAGCCGTCGCAGACGACGACATCGAGCGGGGTGGAAAAGAGATCGTGGCCTTCGACGTTGCCTCGGAAGTTGAGTCCACTGTCCTTAAGCAAGGCGAAGACTTCCTTGGTAAACTCCGTGCCCTTCTCGTCTTCCTCGCCGACCGACATCAGACCGATGATCGGATTCTCCCGGCGGAAAACATACTTGGCGTAGACCGAGCCCATGACTGCGTATTGCAGTAGATGGAACGGTTTGGCCTCGAGATTGGCACCAGCGTCGATGATGTTGCAGGCGCCGTGCTCGTTGGGCATGGGCGAGGCGATGCCGGCTCGCTCGACCCCGGGTAGGTTGCGCAAGCGGACGGTGCTCGCTGCGACTGCTGCACCGGTATGGCCAGCGCTGACCACGGCTTGGCAGTCGCCGGTTTTGACAAGATCGACCGCCTTGGTGATCGAAGAATTCTTTTTCTTCCGCAACGCCGCGATGGCCGGGTCGGTCATCTCGATGACCTGTTCTGCGTGGACGATCTCGATCTTTCCAGCGGGAAGACCCCGGGCGTCGGTTTCCTTCTTCAGGATGTCCTCATCGCCTACCAGGTAGAGCTTGTCTATCCACGAGTAGGCATCCAGCGCATCGCGTGCACCGTCGAGAGGACTGGAGGGGGCGAGATCGCCGCCCATCGCATCAAGCGCGATCTTCATCGGATGCTTCTACAAAAAACGAGAAGCCCCAGGGCAGAGGCCCAGGGGTTCCACTGGGCGAGCCAGTGGTGATCAGTGAGACTAGAGCTCGATGTCGAGCACCTGACGACCGCGGTAGTAACCGCAAGACGGGCAGGCGATGTGACCGCGTGTGGTGCTGCCACACTCGGTGCACTTTTGGAAGATCGGCGCGTGCCAGCGGTTAGCCGCTTGGCGTTGTTTGCGCTTCATCTTGGATGTCCGTGATTTCGGAGTTGCCATGGTTCCTGAGGAGAATTGTTGTTAAAAAAATTGTCGGTGAGTCGGTCTATTCGGTCAGCTCGTCAAGAGCATCCCAAACCCCCTTCGGATCTGCGCTGTCGCTGTTACCCGCCTTAGATTCACTACTACGATCTTTCTTCGCATCCAGTTTAGCTTTAGCAATGGCTTGGTCTCCCGCACAGTGGTATTCAGAAACGGTGCTTTCGGCACAATTTGGATACGACGGAAGGGCGAGGAGAATATCCTCCCGAAGGTAGTCCGTCAAGTCGATGCTTGCACGTCCTTCAATATCAATTTGGAGGGTGTGATCCTGCAATTCGATAGCCTCGCGGTAGATCTCGGTGCAACGGGCGCATTCCAACAGGAATCCGGCTCCGATACTGCCTCGCAACACAAGGCAATCCTCGACCCTACGCAGGTATGTTTCGAACCAGCACGGGCATTTGGGATCCGCCTTGGCACGAGTATCCGCTTCGAGACCGAAGATATCGGTTTCGAAAGTGTCGGTAGATTCCATGCCCTCAGGCGGAATCTGGGATAGGTCGATGATCATGGAGGTCGAAAGCGCCTAGCGATAGGCTTTTTCAAGAGCTTTCGCAACGTTCGCGGTGACGAATCGTGAGATATCGCCTCCGAGGCGAGCCACTTCCTTGACGGTTCGGGAGCTCAAGTAGGTGTATTCCTCCTGGGCAGTGAGAAAGACCGTCTCGAGTCCCGGCGAGAGACTGCGGTTCATTAACGCCATCTGGAATTCGAATTCGAAGTCTGAGATCGCCCGTAATCCCCGAAGGAGTGCAGCTGCTTCAAGCTCGTGGGCCAGTTCGACGACGAGTCCCTCAAACGACAGCACGCGGACGTTGTCCAATGTTTCGCAGGCCCCCTCGATCAGCTGGACCCGCGTATTTGCATCAAATAGCGGCTTCTTCTGATCATTCACTGCCACTGCGACGACGACTTCGTCAAACAGCAACGAGGCTCGGCGGATGACGTCGAAGTGACCTTCGGTGATCGGGTCGAAAGTTCCTGGATAGAGGGCGCGGCGCATCGGGATGAAGTGAAGATGTTTGCGGGTGTCGTTACCTTATGCAAGTTGCCGGGGAGAAAAAGCCCTATCTCGGCGTCTTTTCTTCACGGATCGCTCCAACATCTCCTCGCATGATTCCACCTGAAGTCGTCCTCGAAGCCTATCGAATGGGGCTGTTCCCCATGTCGATGGAGGATGGCGAACTTGGCTGGTTTTCCCCCGACCCCCGTGGCCTTATCCCCCTCGACGACCGATTCCATGTGTCGCGGAGCCTGCGTAAGGAACTACGACGAGGCAAGTTACGGGTATCGTTCGACACCGTCTTCGAAGACGTCATGCGAGGCTGTGCCGAGCGCGAGAGCACCTGGATCAGCGAGGATATCTTCGAGACCTACACGCATTTGTTCCATCAAGGAGTCGGGCATTGCGCGGAAGTCTGGGAAGAAGGCGAACTGGTTGGAGGGCTATACGGGATTTCCATCGGCGGTGCTTTTTTCGGCGAAAGTATGTTCAGCCGTGTGACCAATGCCTCGAAAGTCGCTTTGGTCACTATGGTCGAACGGCTTCGCGACTGCGGCTACGTTCTCTTTGATACCCAGTGGTCGACTAGCCACCTGAAGACCTTCGGCTGCATCGATATGCCCCGCGACGAATACCTGGAGTTGCTGGTGGATGCGGTCGAGATTGAGATCGACTTCGATCCATCTGGAGGGTAGGGGGCTAGGGGGAGATCCCAAGTTTGGAGTGCTGGCGCTCGCGCGCTTGCGACCGCTCTAGATGACGCATGCTCGGGAACACGCTCTCCCAGCCGCCCCCACGAGTTCCCGCTCCCACGAGTTCCCGTTCCGACGCAATCCAAAGCTCCGCCAAGTCGGAAGCACTCCAAAACACAGCCGCCCCGCCACCCAAGTTTGGAGTGCTGGCGCTCGCGCCCACTTTGGATTACGCGTGCTCGGGAACACGCCCTCCCAGCCGCCCCCACGAGTTCCCGTTCCGACGCAATCCAAAGCTCCGCCAAGTCGGAAGCACTCCAAAACACAGCCACCCCGCCACCCAAGTTTGGAGTGCTGGCGCTCGCGCGCTCGCGCCCGCTTTGGATGACGCACGCTCGGGAACACGTCCTCCCATCCGCCCCCACGAGTTCCCGTTCCGACGCAATCCAAAGCTCCGCCAAATCGGAAGCACTTCAAAACACAGCCGCCCCGTCACCCAAGTTTGGAATGCTGGCGCTTGCGACCGCTCTGGATGACGCACGCTCGGGAACACGCGCTCCCAGCCGCCCCCACGAGTTCCCGTTCCGACGCAATCCAAAGCTTCGCCAAGTCGGAAGCACTCCAAAACATAGCCGCCCCGTCACCCAAGTTTGGAGTGCTGGCGCTCGCGCCCGCTTTGGATGACGCACGCTCGGGAACCCGCTCTCCCAGCCGCCCCCACGTGTTCCCGCTCCGACGCGATCCAAAGCTCCGCCAAGTCGGAAGCACTCCAAAACACAGCCGCCCCAACACCCAAGTTTGAGTGCTGGCGCTCGCGCCCGCTTTGGATGACGTGTTTCGGGAACACGTCCTCCCAGCCGCATTCCCACGAGTTCCCGCTCCGACGCGATCCAAAGCTCCGCCAAGTCGGAAGCACTCCAAAACACAGCCGCCCTCGTCACCCAAGTTTGGAGTGCTGGCGCTCGCGCCCGCTTTGGATGACGCACGCTCGGGAACCCGCTCTCCCAGCCGCCCCCACGTGTTCCCGCTCCGACGCGATCCAAAGCTCCGGCAAGCCGGAAGCACTCCAAAATATAGCCGCCCCGTCACCCAAGTTTGGAGTGCTGGCGCTCGCGCCCGCTTTGGATGACGCACGCTCGGGAACACGCCATTCTAGCCGCTCCCACGAGTTCCCGTTCCGACGTAATCCAAAGCCCCGCCAAGTCTGAAGCACTCCAAAGGCTCTCGTTTTTTGCTCCACGCTAGGGCTCGGCTCTGGATGACAGGAAATTTACGCTTTGCGTCTTCCCAGAGTTCCCGGAGGGGATCTTGCGCCGCCGCCGCTGGTCCGTCATCACTCCCATCAAGGGCCTACGAAATTCCTCACTGTATTGCCGTAATTGCTCGCGAAATTCCCGGTCGGTGCGATCTTTGTGTCTGAATCAGTTTTTTCACAGTTGCCGTTCCGTCGTTGGTCGGATCAAGGCTAGGATTTCCGGGCTCTTCGCTGCTCAGACACTTGATCCGTTGCCGATTCGCGAGGTCGTGGGCAATTACAGCCCGCCCGAATTCAAGAACGATCTACGTGCTGGCATCAACGTCGCCTTGTTGGCCTTTCCGCAGGGCCTTGCCTACGCAGCCATCGCCAACCTGCCGATCGTTTACGGGGTAACCTGCTCCGCAGTTGCCGCTCTGGTGGCTCCTCTGTTTACCGGATCACGGCACACGATTCTTGGGCCGACCAATGCCACGTCGTTCATGATCTTCAGCTTCTTCGCGACCTACACCGCGCTAGAAGCCACGACGTGGATGCCGCTGGTTGTGTTGATGGCAGGGCTTGCCTTACTCCTCGGCGCGTTCCTCCGCCTCGCCGACCTGATGCAGTATATCAGCCGTAGCGTCATCATCGGCTACATTACCGGGGCGGCGGTTCTCATCATCACCAACCAGCTTCGGCACGTTCTCGGGCTCGATTTTTCTCAACTAGCGGAGGCTCCCAAGTCGTTCTTCGGTGTGCTCTGGGGGACCATTCGGTTACTTCCACAGATGAATCTGGCGACCACCATGCTCGGGGCGGGCACGCTAGTTTCGTTTCTACTCCTCCAAAAGCGGTTCAAGAACTTGCCGCTGTTCGCCATCATCCTCGTGGTCATGTCGGTCATCGGTTTGCTGCTTCAGCAAGGCGGACACGAAATCGCCACCTACCGGGATCAGGCATTCCCTGTCTTCCAAGTGGCAGGCTTGTTCCCCGAACCGATTCCATTCCGTGACCCACGACTGCTCGAACGTATCGGTCAGCTGTTCGGGCTGGCGATGGCGATTGCCTTCCTCGCGGCGATGGAGCAGTCGGTCATGTCTCAGACTCTGGGAAGCCGGACTGGGGTTCGCTCGGACAAGAACCAAGATCTTTTCGGAGTAGGGACGGCCAACATCGCCTGCTCCTTTCTCAGTGGAATGCCCGCTTCCGGGTCGCTGACGCGTTCGGCACTGAACTTCGAGAGCGGCGCTGCCACTCGCATCGCTAGCATCCTCTGTGCTCTACTCTGTGTCGCCGGCCTACTCACCCTCGGGCCGAGCGTCGCCTACATTCCGAAGGCGGTTCTCGCTGCCTTGGTCATCTGTGTGGCGGTCTCGCTGATCAATGCACGCCACCTGCGGATCTGTTTCAGGGCCACCCGGGAGGACGCGGTGTCCGTGGCTACCACGCTCGCGGCCACCCTGATCCTGCCGCTCCACGTCGCCATCTTCGTCGGTGTCGCGACTTCGGTCATACTTTACCTGCGCCAGGCATCTAGACCGCACTTGGTAGAATACGAGTTCAATGACGACGGCAACCTGCGGGCGGCCAAGCCAGACCGGAAAAAGTCGAACCCGTCGATCTCGATCGTTCACGTCGAGGGCGAACTGTTCTTCGGCGCGGCCGAGCTATTCCGCACCCAAGTCCAAAGGACATGTCAGGACCCGGACCTGAAGGTCATCATTCTGCGGATGAAGAATGCCCGCCATCTTGATGCCACCAGCGTCATGGCCTTGGACGAGCTGATCCACTTCGTGCGGAGCCTCGATCGCCACCTGATCGTCAGTGGCGCCATGGAAGATGTCGAGACGGTGTTCCGAAACTCTCGCTTGCTCGAAGTGCTAGGTGAGGAGAACTTCTTTATGGGAAATACCGAGAATCCTACGCTTGCCACCAAGCACGCTCTTGTCCGAGCGCAGGAACTGCTCGGAACATCGGACGCCGAAATTAAAATTTACTACGATCCGAACAAGGATCCCGACCACAAAGGGTAGGGGGTCACGGTCGGCTCTTCCTTTAATCTATACCCCAATGTCCGAAGACGCTCCTTCGTGGAAGAATCACCTCTGGCGAAATCTTGGAACTGGCTACCTAAGCCTCGTTCTTCGCCTGTTCAGCGGCTTCATCCTTTTCCGCCTTATGTTCCAGTATCTGGACGAGGTTGAGTTTGGCTTTTACGCGATGCTCTGGTCGTTGTTCGGCTTCATGATTCTTCTCGACTTCGGCTTGGGGCTGGCAGCTCAGAAGGCCACTGCTCAGAGGAGCGAGACCGGAGATCAAGAGGGGCTGAGTGTGCTCATCAGTACGATTTTCTGGAGCTTCGTCGGAGTTAGTGTCGTACTTGTTCCGCTCGCCCTTTTAGCGGAGCCATTCGTCATGGAGCGAGCGATCATTCCGGTCGAGAAGCGGGAAACGTTTGGGCTGGTTTACCGGACTTTCTTCATCGGGCTGGCCGTCATTTTTCCAGCGACCACCTTCTACAATGTGCTCGCCGGCTTGCAGCGTCTCGACATCAGCAATTTGCTGAACATTATCGGCACCCTCATTAGCCTGACTTTTCTTCCGATCGCCCTCATTCAAGGCTGGGCATTTCAGCGAGTCATGTTGATCTCGATCATCGCCGCCAGTCTTCCGCTACTGATTTCTTACAGCATGGTTCGGCGCCTTCTGCCGGAACTTTCCATTCACCCCAAGCACTACAACCGCGCCGCCTTGGGGCCGGTTTTGGCCTTTTCTCTAGCGGCGTTTCTGATCGCTTTCTCGGACGTCATTCTGGCGAAGACTGACCAAGCTGTGGTTTCGTTCACCGTCGGTGTTGCCGCCCTAACCGTTTACCAAGCTGGATTCAAGGCTGCTGAGATGTTCACTATGGTTACCTCTCAACTGGGCAGGTTTCTCGCGCCGGCAGCCGCCCAGCTGAGTGGCCGCGGAGACAAGGAGGGACTGATAGATCTGTTTGTCCGCAGTTCAGGGTTCATGCTTCTCCTGGCTACCCCGGTCGGAGCCTTGGCTGCGGTATACCTAGAGCCGCTGATCATGCTGCTGACTGGTTACGAGGAAGTGCCGCAGATTTGCCTGTATGTCGGCTGGTGTCTGATCTTCGCCACCTGGTGGCATGTGTTCGCCAGCCTCGTCACCAAGAGTATGTTGGTCATGACCGACGACGAAAAGCCGTTGCTTCGTTTCGCTGTCATCGAAGCTGTTTTGAATCTGGTCCTTTCCGTCATTCTCGTTCATCGGATCGGCTTGCTCGGGGTGGCCATCGGCACGCTCATTCCCACCGTCATCATGGGCTGGCTACGTCTACACTTGTTGGCCGCGCCCTTCACCGGTCGGTCGGTCTTCGTGCTGATTGCTCAGATTGTGCGGCCGGTGTTGGTGCCCATCGTCGCCTCGCTTATCGCTCTGGCTGTGTTGATTAAGTTCTTCCCACTTCCTGATAGCGGCTTGATCTTCGAACTCGGTGCTCGCGGGTTCTTGGTCGCCGTGGTCCTCGGAAGCCTATCCTACCGCCACATCCGCGCCTTCGCCGGTAAGTCTGCGGCAGTCACTGCGGATTAGTAGCTCGTCCAATCTTAGCTGTCGCCAGTTCCCGCTCCGACGCGATCCAAAGCTCCGCCAAGTCGGAAGCACTCCAAAACATAGCCGCCCCGTCACCCAAGTTTGGAGTGCTGGCGCTCGCGCCAGCTTTGGATGACGCATTTTCGGGAACACGTCCTCCCAGCCGCATTCCCACGAGTTCCCGCTCCGACGCGATCCAAAGCTCCGCCAAGTCGGAAGCACTCCAAAACACAGCCGCCCTACCACCTAAGTTTGGAGTGCTGGCGCTCGCGCCCGCTCTGGATGACGCACGCTCGGGAACACGCGCTCCCAGCCGCCCCCACGAGTTCCCGTTCCGACGCAATCCAAAGCTCCACCAAGTCGGAAGCACTCCAAAACACAGCCGCCCCGTCACCCAAGTTTGGAATGCTGGCGCTCGCGCCCGCTCTGGATGACGCACGCTCGGGAACCCGCGCTCCCAGCCGCTCCCACGAATTCCCGCTCCGACGCGATCCAAAGCTCCGCCAAGTCGGAAGCACTCCAAAACACAGCCACCCCGCCACCCAAGTTTGGAGTGCTGGCGCTCGCGCCCGCTTTGGATGACGTGTTTTCGGGAACACGTCCTCCCAGCCGCATTCCCACGAGTTCCCGCTCCGACGCGATCCAAAGCTCCGCCAAGTCGGAAGCACTCCAAAACACAGCCGCCCTCGTCAGCCAAGTTTGGAGTGCTGGCGCTCGCGCCCGCTTTGGATGACGCGTTTTCGGGAACACGTCCTCCCAGCCGCATTCCCACGAGTTCCCGCTCCGACGCGATCCAAAGCTCCGCCAAGTCGGAAGCACTCCAAAACACAGCCGCCCTCGTCAGCCAAGTTTGGAGTACTGGCGCTCGCGCCCGCTTTGGATGACGCACGCTCGGGAACACGCGCTTCAACGGATCATGAGATTTTTGGACTGCTAAGCTACGCCGAACGAAGTTCTTCGATGGCCTGCCGGATGTCCGCTTCCTGAACGTCGGAACTGACGAAGGCCTTGCCGAGTTCTGTCAGCAGGACAAATCGGACCTGACCGTCGACGAACTTCTTGTCCCGCGCCAAGCGCTGCAGCAAGTCGTCGGTCTCCATGCCATCGGGTAGCGTTAGTGGCAGATCGTAGGCTTTCAGCTCTTCGATGATCCGATCAGACTGGTCTTGGGAAAGCCCGGATCTTCGGGTCGAGATCCTCGCCGCTGCCGCTAGCCCCAGCGAGATTGCCTCGCCGTGGAGCATCCCACCATAGCCCGCAGCGGACTCAATTGCGTGGCCGATGGTGTGGCCGAAGTTGAGCAAGGCGCGGGTTCCTGTGGTTTCCTTCTCGTCCTCTTCGACGACGCGGGCCTTGATCGCCACATTCCGGGCGATTAGCGGCTCCAGCCCGTCACGCGTGCCGCGCTTCTCCCGGATGAGGTCGAGCATGTCGGCATCGCGGATCGCAGCGTGCTTGATCACCTCGGCGAAGCCTTCGTTGTAGTCGCAGTCGGGTAGCGTCCTCAAGGTCTCGACATCAGCGAGAACCAGCTTGGGTTGCTGGAAGGCGCCGATCAGATTCTTACCCTCGGGCGCATTGACCCCAGTCTTGCCACCGACCGAACTGTCGACTTGAGCGACGACCGTGGTCGGCACTTGGACGAACGGGATGCCCCGATAGAAGATCGCGGAGACGAAACCCGCCAGATCGCCAACGACTCCACCACCGAGAGCGACGACGGCGCTGCTTCGGTCTAGCCCGGTTCGGATCATCTGACGGCAACACTCCTCGGCAACCGTCATCGACTTGGACGCCTCGCCGGCTTCGACTGTGACCCGCACTGGCTCGATCCCGGCCTCGCGCAGGCTGGCTTCGACAGTATCGGCGTACAATGGCGCGACGTTGGAGTCGGTGATGACGGCGCACTTGGCTACCGCTAGGACTTGCTTCGCCCGCTCGCCTAGCGACGAGAGAATCCCGCTGCCAACGACGACGTCATACTCCCGTCCGGGAAGCTCGACAGAAATGATTTGAGGCTGCTCGGCCATGGTCAGGAAAAAGACCACGGATGGCACACAATGGCACGGGAAAAGTGGACGACCGACGCCTTGTCAGCCATCTGGCTCTTTAATCGATCCGGACCGCCGGCCCCGTCTTGCGCTTGTAGGGATTGGCCGTCTAGCCTTCGGCCATGTCCGCTTCGCTCTCATTCAGCGATCTAGGGGCGCTCGCGGCGGGATCAGCGCCCCGGACGTCGACGGAGCGACCGTCCCTACCTTGCGCGTCTGGTAGCCTCAACGTACGCGCCTTCTCCCGCAAGGGCCTCGCTAGGGCTCGACGATACGCTTAACGCTACTACTACGCGTCTGCCTCACCCGACTCATCCGCCTTCTGCCAAGTACCTTCGACCTTGCGGGCGTCGCCCCAGAGGTCTTCGAGGGCGTAGAACTCGCGCTTGTCGGGGTGGAAAATGTGGACCATGACATCCCAGAAATCGATGATCATCCAGTGGCTTTCGACTTCGCCGTCGATGCAGTTGCGTTCGACTCCAGGAAGCTTGGCGGCCTCGTCGCCGATATGGCGGCGTAGGGCGCTGATGTGCGGAGTCGAGGTGCCGCTCAGGAGGACGATGAAGTCGGTAACCGTGGAAATTTCGCGGACGTCGAGCACGCGAACATTTTCGCCTTGCTTGTCATCAGCGAAACCTGCGAGCGCGCAGGCCAACTCTTCCCCTTTGATCGAAGGTTCGGTCGATTTCGCGTTTTGGTCTGTCGTACCGGTGGTTGCCATGGCTCGTCTTTGGTTGCCGCCTCAAACCCGAGGGGCGCGCCATATACTCTGGATTGTGACGGCTCGCGAGCGGTTTCTTGAAGGGAAGGAGGTGCCAAGTGCGGGCAAGCTTGCTATCAGTGGGGCCTATCATGGATCAGGATACTCACCGCGCCGCCTCCGTCGACTGCTTCAACCATGTCTGGGAGCTCCTCGAAAAGACCGACCGGCAACCGGACGAGGACGTGTTGATGCGTGAGATGGCCCACGCGTCGTTGTTCCACTGGCTGAGCCGCGAGGACTCGAAGTTGCAGAACATCTCAGTTGGATTGTGGCAGATTTCGAGGGTCTACAGCGTCCTCGGAGATCCGGAGAATGCCCGTCGCTATGCGCAAGAATGCATCGAAGTCTCCGAGCACGGTGGTCTTGATCCGTTCTTCGTCGGCTATGCCTACGAGGCCGCCGGACGAGCCTCCAGCGTCGCCGGAGACACCGAGCGCGCCACGATGTTCCGACAAGACGCCGAAGCTCTGTTGCCGAAAATAGCCGACGAGAAGGACCGGGCGACCTTAGCCAAGGACCTGGCGGAGCTGTAGGGGAGAAGCTCTGGGCAGTAACCCTAGAAACGCAATGGTCTAACCACGGAAAAAGATGGAAGATAACACAGTTACGCAGCCATTTTACGGAATTGAGAACTCACCCTTCACACTCGGATAGTAGCGGAGAAAGCCGGAGAAAGGTAAGGTGGTGATCGAATCGTAAATCTGCGTCATCTGTGATTCCCCCCCCGTTTGCCCCTTCCGCCCAGTGGAGGAGCCAGGGCGAAAATGGGACGAAACGCTCTCCGACGAGCAGGCACTTCCATGAATCGGTCCGCCGAAAACATCCTGTCGATCCTCCAAATCCTGTCTAAAAAATCGGACAGGATGAATAACATTTACAGGATTGTGGGAGAAGAAGGCTAGGGGAGAAGGGGATGGGTAGTCAGGATACTTTGACTGGCTCTTTCCCTCCTCAGATGCGGATTTTCGTATTACCCTAGAAACGGCAATGGGATCGGAGAGCCGTGCGCGCCTGGAATGACAGAAGCATTTTTCTCCGTGTCATCCTTGTGGGTTGACAAGGGGGTATAATCTCAGCGTCGCCCCGCACTAATGCGAGGCGGTGCTCAGGTGGGGTGGCCACCCCACCTGAGCGGCGGCGCGGAGACCGATTTCATCCCCGGGACTTGATCCCG
>Ga0209186_1001074_pt1 | contig 20776 bp, 31 predicted proteins | sample SidtaG_FD_187426 | JGI IMG/M metagenome (GOLD analysis project Ga0209186, IMG submission 187426) | Marine algal microbial communities from Sidmouth, United Kingdom - Sidmouth_Male2 metaG (SPAdes) (version 2) | ecosystem: Host-associated > Algae > Red algae > Unclassified | place: Sidmouth...
CAGGAGGAGGCGGGTAGGAGGAAAAAAACAGCGGAACAGGGACAAATGGGGTGGGGGGGGATGGGTGGGGGAAGCAGGTTGCGAATGGCACTGGGCCTCCCAAGCAGGGACGGGGCAACGCCCTGGCGGTGGTCGTATGCTCGGCCCTTGGCGGTCGTGCCGCCGGTATCGCCCGGCCTGTGACACTCGCTGGAGGCGGGTGCAGCGTCGACCCTGCGCAAACAACCGCAACAGGAAGGGGTGGCCAGGGCTTCTTCTCAGCCGCATACGCGTTCTGGCTCGCTGCTTGGGACGCTTCTGAGCCGCTCAGTCGCTTCACCCGGCCGGGCTGAGATGCTGAGCGAGCCACGTATTCGCGATCTCGACCGTGATCACAGTGCAAAGGACATTGCAGAAACCTCGCATTTTGCGTGCTGTGGCGTGCGATGGTAATTTCCATGAAATTTCCATACGTGGCGTACAATCGTGCATCTCTACGTTAGACTCCATAACGACGGTCTAAGCCTCCTCTGTTTCCGCTCCTCACCTTATTTAATCCCACCCAGATGCGCACTGGGACCAACTTCTCCCTCCACAGTCGTCACCGCACGCCACCACACCAGCCCGCCCATCCCCCCATGCCCTCTGTCCTCAGCAGGGCTGACTCGCATTTCCCCCCCCCTCCACATGTGCCCCCCCTCTGTCCTGCCGAGAAGGCGGACATGCGGGCGTGTTCCTGCCCTTTGTGAAATGGCGGGATACCCAACAGGTTCTCGCTGGTGTCCCGCGCCACCTGGATTGCGCAGCGGCGGCTGCGGAGCGGTCGACCCCCTCGTCCCCCGAGGCGGGGGGCAGCTGTGAGCGCGGCCCCTGCGGCTGCGGACGCAGCTCCTGTGGCTGCAGCCGTTACCCGTGCGGCCGCCGCCCCTGCAGCTGCACAATGCGATGCGGGTGACGGCGGAGGGGGGGAAGGGGGGGGGGGGGGGGGTGCGGCAGCCAAGGGGAGCGGTGAGGCACATGATGCTGCGGCGGCGGCCTCTCAGCCGCGCACACAGCGGCCAAACGGCGTTTGCATCCCCCCCGATGTCTTTAGAGACAATATTGATGACTTCGTGGCGTACAACTTTGTCGTACAGCATTGTTTGTCACGCGTGGCTACAGAAGACTACTTGCGACAGAGGCGTTCGTCGGCGACCTGTCGGACTCCCCACACCCTCAGTTCAATGGTGGCGTCTAGCGTCGACCTACACACAACAAAAGTCGATTGCTGCCGCGACGGGTGTGTCGCATTCACCGCTGACCGCAAGGATCGCACTGCCTGTGATGCGTGCAACGCCCCTCGTTTTCGCGCTGACGGAAAGCCCCACAAGCAGGCAACCTACTGTCCGTTGGTTCCTTGTTTAAGGATGATGCTGGCAGACCCTAACAGTGGCGCTGGCATGGTCAAGGCCATGCAAGAAGCACCAGAGGCCGCTGCAGCTAGCCCCCCCAAAGATCTCCAAGATTGGTTCGACGGCCAAATCTTCCGCAAACTCGTGGCACAAAGCCACATCTCATCCAACACCTGTGATGCGCTGAGTATTTCCACGAACGGCCTTCAAGCGTGGAAGCGACGAGGTTTCGAAGGTTCGCCCATCGTGGCAACTGTACTTAAAATCGATCCGAGCGAAAGAGTACAAGTGGTGTCGCAGTTGATATTCGGAGTCACCCCCGGACCCGGTCAACCCGCCAATTTGGAATACTTTCTTCACCCGATTGCCGCGGAGCTGAACAGCCCGGGCGCCGGGGTGACCGGCGTGACGGTCGCGAGCTACGACGAGCCCCAGCTTGTACGCGCTCTCGTGATTCAGTTCGCGACGGACATGCCTGCCGGCGATAAGCTGCTCAACGCTATCGGAGGCAATGGCGAGAACCCCAGCAGATTAAGACCTGTTTCAGGGGTGCACCTGGAGCGGCGGTACAACTATCCCCCGTACGCGCCGGACGACCCTCCCCCGTCCAAGCGCCGCCGGTTGACGTCCTGGACAACGCGACCCCTCGGCGTACTGCCGCAAGTATCAACGCTGGCGTTGCCATGGTGGAAGAGGCGCGCAGAACGGGAAAGAGCAAGACTGCTGTCAGCGCTCTGGCGCAAAAAGAGGGCTTCAAGGGTTTCTCGCTGTTCTTATTTCCCAGCCCTGAGACGATGGCGCGCTACCCTTTCCTCACATACCTGTGGGGAATCGGGTCCGAGCTTGTACCATATGACACCCTGCACTTGTTCCTGTGCAATGTTGTGCCGCGTCTCTGGGAGCTGTTCACAGGCGAGAACGACAAGCTTGGTGACGAGCAGCCCTGGGTCATCTCCAAGGTGGTCTGCGACGCAATAGGCCACGAGATGAAGGTCGGCCGCAGGACGGTGCCACTCAATCAAGCTCACTCCCTGCGGGATATCAGCCAGCATTCGGGCTCTTACGAAGCCGTCGATTGGCTGTACTTCCTTTTGAGCGTCGCTGAAGTCGTACTTGCCGATCGGATTCCCGAGGAGTATTTCAATATGTTCATGCTCCTTTTCCGGGCGGCGCGCCTACTTTTCAAGCCAAGTTTCATGACGGAAGGCGAAATTCAAGAGGCAGACATGCTTATCAAGCGCTTCTGCTACGCCTTCTACCCGCATCTGTACGCCGGAAAAGCAGATCAGCTTCGGGATTCCCGTCCCACCATTGTTGCTCTGCTGGACGTCACTGCCAACATTCCGTACTGTGGGCCAGCCTGGTCGTTCTGGCATTTCCCGATGGAGCGCCTCCTCGGCACGCTCCCTCGTCTCATACGATCACGACGCTTTCCGTACGCTGCACTGACTACGGCGGTGTCATCAAAGAACTCTGCGGAGCTCGTGACATGCTTTGCCAAGGCGCAAGTCCCGCAGGCATGGACAGATGCGATGGGAAAACGTATTCGTCGCGAAAACCAAGATCCCGCTGGAACTTTTTCAATTTCGAAGGAACCCAAGGTGGATCTCCTGCCTTCGACAAGACCGGCGGCTGAGCTGATTGGCGAGGAGCTGACACGTATGACGCCGGTTCTGCGTCTGGAAGGCGCCTCCAACGTTCCGGAATAAAATAATTGCCAAGAAATACTTCCGCGTTCGGCTGTCAAATGGACAAATTGCGGGGACTCTGTCATCACCGGAGGGGGCGTGAGACAGGAGGCGGGACCACCTGGTGAGGTTGAGCTCCTTTGTGCGGCAATCGGCCAGGCGGGGGACGGGAGAAGAGCGCGTGCCCGTCAACGTATATGCGGCTGTGCACCACTACGCGCTCGTCATGATCGACGACACCCCCGTGGCGTTCGCGTACATCGAGTGCATAAAGTCTTCGGCAGACCGCCACGGAGCTTCCCGGCTGGCTGAGAGGCGGCGCAATACTGAGTGCTTTTCGAGTCTTGGGGGGGCCATGCGATGCGTCAATGTGCTCTCCATCAATGCCGTGGTTGGTGGTCTCTTTGTCAGGGGTACGCACGTCGTGCTGTATACGCGGGACGTCTTTATCACCGAGTATATACCCGGTTTTTCTACCCCCCCCCCCCCCCCGTTCTCCCCGACAATGCCAAGGAGCTCATCGTCGCAGACCACGACGGCGTCACCCCCGTCTCCACCACTACCACCACCCCCGCTTCCACCAGCGCTGCCGTCATCACCCCCGTCACCCGCGTCGCCCATCTCGACTTGGGCCTCCGCCACGCGGGAAAGCCATTCAGCACAGATACACGCCTTGCGCTCGAAGTGCTTGACGACGGACAAGTGGAAGAACTTGGCCATTGGACGGTGGTTGGTCTCGCTGTCCGGCGCACCGCGCCCCATGACCCACAGGTTGATTATCTCCGCGAGGGTCCTCATCTGCACGATAAAGTGGTCCTGTCGCAGATGGGTGAGGTGCGTCTTAAACGCCTCGTTGAGCGAGTGCCTGCTCTAGACGCAAGCCAAGCGGTGGTTGTGACTTAGCGACGGGTACTTGTTGGCGTCGAAGACTCACGATCACTTGTGCTTGTCGCCGACGTTGTGCAGCCGGTCCACAAAGCAGTGGCACCTGGAGGCGTTGAGCAGCCATGGGAGCCGGCGCTGCGCGCTACGGGCTATCTGGACAGCCGTGTAAAACAAGACGACGCTGGGAAAAAGTGGGACGCGCTGAACCAGGGTGGCCAGCGCGTGTGCGGGGCTTTCGGCCTCGACCAGAAAGTCAAAGCCCACGAGCAGAACGCATCGGCAAAGGAAGTTCTCAACGCCAAACGTGAACACATCCGATGTGATGTAGCCGTCCCGGCAGTCTCCGGCCCCCAGCACGCGGTCGAGCTCGCGCTCCAGCGCGTTGGGGCCGGCCGCCGCCTTGGCTGCCCGGTCCGCGTTGACCTTGCCCGTCTTCGCGTCGGTGATGTACGGCCCCACGGCGTCCAAGTCCGGGAAGACGTGGCCGGGTCGCGTCTCGAGCGCCTGCGCCACCGCCTTTCTGACGGAAAAGCGGCTGGCGCTGAGCAGCGGCGACAGCATCACGGTGGAGGGCTGCACGGACGCCCACGCGCTGCTTTGCTCCACTGACGCATCCTTCCAGTCCGCCTCAATGGCCAGGGAGACGGGAGACGCCAAAGAGCGCAACGTGGTCTCCCATAGCGTGTCGACGCTGTCAGTGAAGAGGAGCAGCTCGCCAATGGCGCATAGCAGCAGCGGGTCCGCGTCATCGGCATTGCCCACCAGCCGCAAAAATGGCCACACGATCGCCACCGACTCAACGGCGCCGGCGGCCGACAACCGTTCGCTGGTGGTGTATGAAACGATCAGCTGCTGTGCCAAGTCCCTGACGGCGGGCCTGTCTAGCCCCGCAAACGCTCCGACGACCGGCTCCTCCAAAAACATGTGAAAAAATTCCGCACGATGCCCCACCGCTCCCGCGTGGAGGCGGCGTCGTCCGAGCCCTCTACAGCCTCGTCCACTGCGCGGAACGCGTAGGTGACTGTGCCGCGGCGCGCCGCGACTGACGCTTGCAACTGCTCAACCGAGGCAGCTCCATTGACCCCGGTGGGCTGCTCGTCTACGTCCGCGTCGCTACCGTCGCTGCCCCCCCCGTCCGCTCGGATGCCCAGCTGACGCGCCACCGCGGAAATCTGTAAGAAGGAGAAAAAAAGGGCACCGCACGCCCAACGGACGGTGGCCGGGTGGGAGGTGACGTGGCCGGCGATCTGTTCCTCATCGTTGAGCAGCCCGGCCGTACTCAAGGACGAGAGAGCCCTGTACTCCTCCTGTGTCAGACGCAGGGGCCAGGCAAAGGCGGCGGCATTGCTGCGTGTTCGCACAGCGGAGCGTGCGGCCGCAGAGCTCAGGCTGCAGTCAATGTCGACGTCCATCCTCGTGGTGCTCAAGTCCGTGGTCACTTTGATCAATGGCTCGGACTGGTGCTTCATGACGGAGATGACCTGCCCGTCCTGGATGACTAACTTGTACGTCCGCAGCGGTGACCAGTAGCACCGCCCGCAGCGGAACAGGGAGGCTGGCACGATCAGGGTGCGCGAGTAGCTGTGGATTACCGCTGTGATGGTCTGGCGGGAGAGGCTGTTCCTCCCGACCGGCAGCGCCTTGGTCACCTCCGACAGGAAGCATAGCACGCTTGCTGCAGACGACAGCGAGCTGTGAACGAAAAACACCATCTGGGCCACGACGTCGACGAGCGTGCGTGTGAAAACCGTCTGCGTCGTGGACGCGAACAGCCAGTGCTGCGCGACGTCAAAGAAGACCACCGTCCTGCACACGCACCCCCACCGGTGCATGCTCACAGACACGCGACCGCGGAGGGTGTGGAGGATGCCGCCCGAGTACTTGGTGGACGTCGCCTGGTATCCCGCCCCGCACGTAAAGCAGGTCGCCTCGTACAGGACGCCATCCAGCAGACGGATGCTACCGTCAGTGGATTGATCGGCGATGCGGTCGTACCGCCCACACGCGTCAATCTCCCCTTGTTATGGCAGCATGTTGCGCCCCCCCCGCCAGCGGGACGCATCGGAAAAGCGCGCGTCCGCCTCGGCTTGGGCGGCGACTTGGGCCCCCTGCGCCAATGGCCGCCGCCGCATGCGGCCTAGCGGCTGCGACAGCAGCACGTCCGCGTCGTGGAACAGCGCAGGAGCGCCAGCGCCGCCCGCGAGCTCGGCGGCGAGCCGGGCCTCCTCGCACGAGTCTTTGACGGCCTTGGCATGCTTTCACTGCCCACGGCCGTGGCAGCTAAGACTTGTGCACGCCGCGCGCATGACCGGCCCCCTTTTGGCCGACTTCTTGCCGACGTGGGGATGCACGGACACCGCACTCCACGAGCCGCCGCACAACACGGCAAAGATGCCCCGCTTCTTCTGCGTCTTCGTGGCGTAGAAGACCTGCTTCTCAGACGTGCCCGGCGTTGAGAATTTGTCCAGCACGGAGTACCTCTCTAGGAGGGCTTCCAGGGTCGTCTCCACGAATCTCGGGACCAGGGACTCGATGGCCTTAAGAGGAGCACGGGCGAGTAAGCAATTCGTTGGCTCGCACATCCACTCCCGCATCTCCAGCGACTCGGCGCCACTGCGGCCGCCGCATGAGCACAGGAAGAAGCGGAGGCCGCGTGAACGCGTCAGCCATGTCACCAGCGCGCGCTTCCCCTCGCCAACGACCACCGCAGCACCGCCGCAACCTGCCGACAGGCGGAAAATGGGGGATAGGGCGGCCCCTGTCCGCTCCCCACCGCTGAGTACCACCTCCAGCTCGACCGACATAGTGTCAGCGTACCGGTTGATCGTCGCCAAGGCGCCCGGCCTGTCGTCTGGCTCTTCCGTTAGGGCGGAGCACCGGGCGGCGGCTCCGGCGCCGACAGCTGGGCCGCCACCGCCGCCTCCGCCGCATCCGCCGCCACCGCCACCTCCGCCACCACCGCCGACGCCGCCGCTCCCGCCGTCGCCACCGCCACTGCCAGCGTGTACCCCCCCCCCGCTCTCACCCTCGCCTGCGCCGCCGCCTGCGTCGCCGGTGTTGTCGTTGATTGACGGGGCCTGCCTCGGATGTCAGCTCCGACGCCGAATGCCTGACGCGCGGTTCACGCCGGGAACGAGAGGGACGCTCGCGGGAGGGCGTGGTACTCGGCGTCGTCCGACGCTGCGGCCGCACTTGGTCGGTCTCCGCAGGAGCATGCTGCCGGAGAGCGCTAGCAAACCGTGCCCCAACAGCGTCGTAAAGGCCACTTGGAAGCTGGAGGGGGTGACCGGCGCCGCAGTGCCGCACCACCAGGTCCATTGCCTCATCTTGTGGGTCCTCGTCCGTCGACATGGCGGCCCTTGAACGCGCAGCAGCGGTTCCGTAGGAAGGGGGCGGGGGACAGTGAGGGTAGGGAGCAAGGGCGTCCGCTGCGATGGGGACACAGGAGGTGGTGTGGCGGCATGCGGCCGCTCATCGACACAGTGAAGTCTATGACGCGCGTGGCAGCTGGAGGAAAGGGTCGTGGTGATGGCGGTTGGACAGCAGGCAGACAACAGAGCTCAGCCCCGCAGCGAGACACAAAATATCTACTGTCCTCACCTGCCCTCGCTGTACTGTCTGGACGTAACTCACACGGTGCCAGGCCGGTGGAATGAGCTAGCACCACCAGCCATTTTCTCGACTGTATTTATGCATGAGGCAGCTGATAGAGGTAGCCCGTGACCTGGTCCCCTGGACAATAGGCCTGGACCGACAGGTGTGAGGCGGTCCTGCTTTCCTCAGTGCAGATGAGTGGTACGAAGGTACAAAAGAGGTCATGGAGGGCACTGCGTGAAAAGAGGGGGGTGAAGTATGCGAAGAGAAGCGACAGACACGGTGACGAGACCATCGCTGCTACACCTCAGCCTGTTTCCTGCGCTCCACTCAATTGGCACTGCGTATCCACGAATGAACACATTAGCTTTCGGTTCATCTGTGACCCAGACTCATACAGGACTGCAGTCGTCGGTATCCGCCGTGGTGCATGCACCGGGGTCGTGCTGCGTCACGATCACAGTGGATAACCAGTACCAGTGGGAGTCAATAGACGACAGTCGGGAGACTGGCAACTTGATCGAGGTTGCTCGATGGATGTGCCACTTAACCCGCGTGGTGGCGTGCCCACCCCAACCACCCCCGATTGCAGTGTGGCGGTCTGGAAGGGAGAGTATCGCGGGAGCCGTGTGTATCTGAATATTCCGACCATTGCAGAGACCACCACTAGTCTCAGGAACTGCTTCCATCTACCCACTGGGTAGCCTCCGCCTGGATGTCCCTCTACCTCACCGCTTCGATTCCCCCAGCTGGTCCATCGCTCTCCATACTCCGACTGTTTGCTGTGATTATGTTCCGTTCATAAACCACCCGGCCCCCATTCATGTGAGCGTATAGTTGCCATTCTGTTGGCCCCAGCATTGGTCAAAACCCGCTCCTCTGCATCATGAAAGCGCTAATTCGGTACGCATCCCAGCCGCACCTGCACCAGTATGGGGGGGCCAGCGACTTTGCGACGGATCCAACATGACTGTCATTGCCCCCTTCTACTCATCGGCACAGCTGTATCTCGTATACCTGGGGCACTACCCACCACCAACAGGCCCCGGGCTGCTGCCCTGCCAGGCCTGGGTCAGGCCGCTCCAAAGCGGAAAGTGACTGCTGTTGCTCGCGTGCAAGCGCTCAAGCAGATGGCAGGTGCGAGTCGTCCTGTCACTTTAGTGCTGATGTATTCCGTGCTCAACGTTGCAGGCCGATAGAGGCTCTTGGGCACGCTTTCTGCAGCGTCTGTGCTGGGGTGACTCGGCCGTCGGGAGGAGATGGGATGGACAGTGCCATCCGTACTTTCAACGCTCTCGTACTTAAATACGTCCACATCGATCTACTCTCCGGTTTCGCTTTGATGGAAGGTTCTGACGAACAGCCAATCACAGGGTTCCCCTGGCACACGGCGCGTGAGCGGCTATCAGCGCGTTGTATGGCCATCTGGGCACTATCTCGAGTCCTTTTACTGTCCAATGGCGATATTCCACTAGCGCCTGACTGTCTTGTGAGAGTGGCCTCCTGTCACCTGCTGCACCCGTCTGCCGGTGCCACTTGGCCTCTTGGACAGACAACTACGCGGCTTCTACGCTACCTTTATCTTGCAAAGTTGCGGAGCCTAGAAAACAGATCAGCGTAGGGCATGCCGCGTCTTCCACCATAGCAGGGGAGGGACCTCCTCTCTTTTGATGCCCGAATGTCTGTTTCTCTCTGCCACAAGAGAGCAGCTGCTTACACCGCGACCGTTACTGCACCCTCCCGGCCAATGCTCTTCATTCGGCTGTTACAGGCCGCCTCCAGTGACAGAGCTGCCCGGCGGCCTCGGCTCTTCCAGATTGTGACTAGCCTGCCTGCGGCGCCACCATATGTCCTGTCCTTTGTGCTGGTTCTCAGCGCAATGCGGTAACAGTAGAAGGGCTGCCGCTTGGTCGCACCGCGCTTCCGGCCTGGAAATCAGAGCATTCCTTCAGCTCATCTCTCCAGTGAACAAGACAAAAAAGGAATGACGGAAAGATGTGTTCCCGTCCTCCCTGAACGCATGTCGACTCTTGAGGAAAAAAACAAAGAGGCAAATCCCACTAGTCACTCTCGCCATCCTTGCCCACCTTCATGACCGCCGTCTTCTCCTACACAATAGATCTGTCGTGCAGCTCACACATCAGGCGCGTGGCGCACGTCGCCGGCAGCTCCTTTGGGAAGCGACGCTCATGGGGGTAGATGCGCCGTTGTGCCCGGGTACAACCACGACGTCAACGTACACAGCCACCATGTCTGACGGCACTGCATGCCCATGCAGCATTGTGCGCTCGAAGAAAGCCTCCGCCTCAGCGAAGGGAACGCCCGTCGGGCTGACCAACAGGCACGAGCCCGAGGTCGTGCAGAGCATGCCGCTCCTCTTGTTTCCAGCGACGGCCATGCTGACAGCACCGCTATTCGCCGTAGGGGGTGTGGCGCGGCGGGCCGCCGGCACGTCGACTCGGCGCCGCTTTGCTTCGGCCGGCCCAGCGCCCCCACCAGCTGGCGGCGCAGAGGGGACCGCCACAGCAAATGTGGCGGCCTGCGCCGCAGCCGTGCGGGCTGTGCGGCGCACCTCAGCTGCCGACGGTTGACGGCCGCTCGCAGCGTGGAACGGCGGCGACGGGCGGCCCGCGGGCTCGTCAGGCGCTTTCAAACCGCGGGCAATGATGCCGAGGACTTGGAGGGGGTTTTGCGTTGACGCAGGACCAGCGTCAGGAAAAGGGCAGACGGAAAGCACACCGCTTGACGCCGGTGCGGGCGCAATGGGAAGGAAGCGAGGCGCCGAAGTAGCAGGGATAGCGGTGTCCGCTCGAGCAGCAGCTCCTGCAGTCTAAGCCGCCGCCATCCGTGCGATGACCTCAGTCGCCGCCCCTGCCGCCGACTGGTGCTCCGCGTTTTGCGCCATGACGTCGAAGTTGGCCAGCTTTCGCTGCGTAAGGGGCTCTTCATCGTGCAGCAGCATGACGCCGGCCACGAGTATGTCGATTTGCCCCGACACGGATGGTAGCGCCTCGAGCGTGAGGATCCTTTCTCCGTCAGCGTCATTGTCGCGGCTCCTCTTTGTGGTGAGCGTGAGCCGCTCGGGCAAAGGGACTTGGAGGGTCCAGTTGGCGTCCGGCGCGAAGATAACGCCTGGGTCCGCCGACAAGTGGTGCGGCCACCACGGCAGCAGCCAGAGCTCGATAACCTTCAAGACGCACTTGTGCTCGGCCGCCACGACGCTGATCATGGACTTGAACTCGTCGCGCACGCGCTGCGCCTTGTGGCCCTTGAGCGCCAGCAGCTTGGTCAAGTGGCGGAAAACCACCATGGATGGTTTGATGATTGCGGGAGCCTCTGGGACTCGATGCGTGCAGGAGGGGGCGTCGCGCCGACACCCGGCTGCACGTTCACAAGCCTGCTGTCGGCCTCAATGTTTCGGTCACCCTCGACGGGCACCAGGTGGTTGTCGAAGTCCGTGTCTCCGTACTTGTTCCCGACGCCCCCCACAGGAGGCAGGCCGCCAACAGGGGGCACGTCACCGACAGCGGGCGCGTCACTAACGTGGGGCACATCACCAAAAGCGGGCACGCCACAAACAAGGGGCACAGACCCCACGTGGAGCACATCTGGGGAACCGCTCGGCCGTGACCCGGTGGCTCTGCCCTGGGAGCGAATCAGCGCGTCGACGCGTAGATGACCGAGTATTTCATCCTGGTCCTCGTCCGTGAGGGTGTACGAGGCGTTGCCTGAAGAGGCACGAGAGGAGCGTGCGCCCGCGTTGCCGCTTGGCGTCGCAAACAAGGAAGCAGAATGAGACCTCTCCAGCGCTGGCGCCGCCGGTGCAGCCGAGCCGGCACGCGGGGTAAGTTGCACAGTAGCGTCAACAACCGAGCCGGCCGGAGGGGGCACAACGTTCGCGTTGCCTACCGGCACGCCGTCGCCAATAAAAGCTGCAGAGGGGCTGTCCATCGCCGCACCCGCCTTCACCAGACCCTCCAGCGAGCGCCGCGCGTGCTGCAGCTGCCCCTCGGGACGGAGAATCTCGGGGTTTCCCGCCATGCCGGAGCCGTGGAGGGTCATCCACTTTATATTACAGACATTGTTGACCCCCGAAGCGAAGACGCTCATGCGAATATTGGAGCAGCCTTACTCTATGATGCGCGCCGCGCGGAGCTCTGTCCCCGCCGCCTGACAGACGCGAGTAGGCACTCGCGACACCCCAGCCACAGCCATAAATCCGCCCAGATGCAGGACCTCGCCGTCGGCGACTCGTACGGCGACGGGAGTCGCGCCGGAGCTAGCGCGGCTGCGCGTCGTCGTTCCCTGTGATGACACAGCAAGAGAGCTAGTAATGAGAGACGGGGGGGGCCCAGTGGCTACAATGGCACAAGCCGCCATTTTAGTGGGAAGGTTGGAGGGGGAAGGGGAGGAGGGGGGGAACGCAAGGAAGTTTGAGAAGTGATGTGGGAGGGGAGGGAAAGCAGAGACATGGTGGACGAGTCGGGTTGCGGTGGAAGACGGGCGCGGGTGGTGGTGTGGTCGCTGCACCCGAGCATCACCCACCAAAGCAGGTGTCAGTATATACAGGCATGGTGGTCGCCCATGCTGTGGCAGCAGCAGACAGGCATGGCGCCAGAGACGCCGGGAACAGAGCGGGACAAGTGCCGCGCGGGAAACGGGGACTTCGAGAGCAGGAAGAGAGACGAGATGCGAACAGCCCCGTCACCTACCCCAGGCAAAGTACCCTCATGGAGCAAAGAAAGACAATACAGGCGCCATTGCCCACGGGGTCCCCACTATGGGCGGCAGTTGGAACGTCACGAAGCGCCAAACCGCCCCCCGCGATGGAAGCCGCTAAAAGCGCCACAAAAGGCGCATAATGGCCCCAGGCGGGGCCCCAAGGGGTGCCAGCGGCAGGCGCGCGAAAGTACCTCTCCCCGCCACAGCGCCTGCTGGCGGCGACGAGAGGGGCGCCCAACCGGCGCAGACGCCGCTCCCAGGGACGGCGGCCGCCGGCGCGCCAAATCACCCCCCCCTCCCACAGCGCCCGCTAGGAGCGACGAGAGGGGCGCCCAACCGCCCCGGACGCCGCTCCCAGTGGCGCCGACCGCCGCCGCGCCAAACCAACCCCCGCCCCGAGCACCCGCTGGCCGTTGTACGGACCGCTGCTCGACGACCACAGCGGCGGGAGCGCCAGAACAGCGCGCCCGGTGTGGGCGCCAACCCCCATGGAAGCGCCGCGCGGCACCCCCCCCCATGGCTGCGGTCACAGGGTGCCGCGCCGATCTGGCGCGCTGCACAGCGCGCGCCGGCTAACTGCGTGATTCTGGCATTTTCCAGTCACATGACATGTGGACCCCGTGGTTGAAGCGTATCTGCACAATGAATTGGAGGTTGGTGCCGTGATGCAACGACGACGCCCCATTGGAGGGCGGCGAATGTCGGTCATCGACATTCGCACTCTCCTGTATTCCATGTGTAACCGTGCTCCGCTGCCCGAGGAGGGGTAATCAGAGATCTGCCGCTATGCCACTCGTGCAAGTTTGAGTACCGCCAGCGCTGCATAGAATGAATCCTACGACAGGGAGAACCTTTCTGGTCTAGAAAGACCAAGTCGCAACAAATCAGCTCTTGCCACGAAAATATGCAGCTACAGTCTTTCTCCAGTGCTGTCCACCCTTTGTGTCGCCTGACAGACTCCCAAGTAGCCGTGTTTTTTGAGCAGAAGAAGGAAGAATCTCCCTTTCCAGCAGTGCAAAGCCGTCTCGTTCTTATCCAGGGGTGGATAGTAAAGCAGCCTACAGGAATGGAGAAAGAATATACCACCTAGCCGCTCTGCACGAGCCATTGCAATACTGCCATCCTATCGAACTGACATGTGACAAAAAGTAGAAGCATGCCGCTGTGACTGTGTGCGTGGCAGAGCAATCGAAGCTGTCGCAACAAGCGTCTTTTACGAATAACGTTGACACCATTTTTACCGGTCCGTCTATCCTAATCCAAGGCGAATCGGAACATTTTGGAGATATGCGTAACATAATCAGTCGATGCGTAGGAGAAAACAAAATGACTCCGCAATACAAGAGGTTTCTTTTAGTTTGCGTCCGTGGACTAGGATTTTAAACTGACACAAACTGTTCTCTCTGGAGAGCGCGGGCCCAAACGGACATAGAGCACTCGGCCACATAGTGCCTTCACAGAAGTGCCATGAGAGCATCTCCACCAAGGGAGCCAACCGTCCAACCCAACGGACACGTGTGCCCACCGTGTATCGCTGGCACAGGCTCTCGAAACGGAAAGCCGAAACTAAAAAGGTCACGTCTCAAAGGTTTGGCTGGATTGGGCGCTCTCTGTGGGTGGGCCTCTTTTTTGGCGGACCAACTATCTAAAAGTGCCCGACAAAAACTCACCGTGGATGGCAAATCGTCACGCGACTGTCTGAGCGCCACAGGTCACGCATTTATTTGGTGATCGTGGTTCGGACAAGGAAAGAGGGGTTGGCCAAGCGGCTGGGGGCGTCTCCAAACAGGCCTGTTCGGACGGGCGTTGCCGTTTAAGTTCCAAAACTGAGGCGATCGCGCGTGCTGAGCTCAAGATGGATGAGATAACTGAACATTGTGAGGAGAGCTATATTTGGCTCGTCACACCCCCATCACAGCCTACTTTTGGACCGAGTTTTTTCCACTAATGTGCTCGTTGGCCAAACGGTCCGACGTTTGGCTTTTTGGACGGTTGGAGCCATTGGTGGAGATGCTCTAAGAGCTGCGGGGGTATGGACACGCACATTTCGTGGCGCAGAGGCCCGCAATCATTACGGGCGGCCCCCACGCCTGCGGTTTTTCCACCAACGTACGCGACCGAATGTCCTGTTTGCCGTGCGGCATCCAGCCCGACGATGGTCCCCCCGGGGGGGGCTTTACGGAGCTGTTCTTTGACACGCTTTGCTGTCCTGCAGATGGGGCATCATATGAACTCCAGGAAAGCTGTGACAGCCTCTCAAGGTAAAGAAGAAAGAGAAAATAGTACGTTCCCCCCGCGCAACGCGGGGGCAGGGTGCCAGATTCCAAGCGGCCACAAAAACACGACGCGAATATGAGACAGAAGAAAACCACAGCACCGTAGTGCGACGGGAAGGGGATAGCCGATCCGAAGCGGACCATCGTCAAGGAAGCCACCCGCGTCCGACACAGCTCCACCCAGGCGAGCAAAGAACCAAGCACCCCAAGCAGTGATCTCGATGGTCCACCTCTTCCCGGACAACGCTACCTGCCACGGCACGCTCCACGTCAAGGCGTGTCTTGTCCAGGCGTGCGCGGCGCGCAGCGGCACCGCCGTCACGAAGACGCCGCACCGGTGCTTCCTCCTCTTTCTCGGTGAACCACGCCTTCCCATCGCTCACAACAGCGCTGATTTCCTGTGCCGTTCTAGTTGTGTTTTCGCTCGGCGGTCCATCCACCATCGCGTCAGATCCAACCGCAGCGGGAGAAGCTCTCAATGCACCTCCTGCAGCCGCTGTCGCCGCCGCTCCAACATTATACCTTCCCACCAGGACATCCGCTGCCACCCCGCGAGCGCCTGCCACACCATTCGCAACGAACCCACCAGCAGGTGCGCAACCAGCAGGCGCGGCACCGACATGCTCACTATCTGTTGTTAGCATCGTTGGGCGGTGCGCGGGGACGGCGCAGTGGGGGTTGGCGCCGACAGTTTGACGCAAGCCGTTGCTTAATAGCCCCCCTGGACGGATAATGGGAAGTTCATAGTGGTGAGCTTCTGAACCCTCTCGGCGCGGTGACAGGAGCTGCGTTCCGGCGTAAGTACCGCGGCTGCAGGTGCGGAAAATGTCTCAGCATCACAAGCGGCCCGCGAGGCAGCAAGCTCTTCGGCTGGCGACGCTCCCGCCGCATGCGCTGCCGCTCTCGCCGCAGAAGCTGCCGCTGACGCTGCCAACGCCGCCTCATCGTTTTCTTTCTCGTCTTGGACGACTGAGCGCATCTTGAGGTGCTCCCGCACCTTCATATGGACCACTTCCATTTGCCCCGGCCGGAAGGTGAGCACCCGCGCCCCCCCGCGCGTCGGTCCAGCCTCGGTGAAGCGGTGGAGTACACCAAACGACGAGAAGGCAGTGGCCAAGGCGCACAGCAGGGCCGTATGTGTTACGGTCTCCGTGATGAAAGAGTCCGTCTCCAGCATGGTGCGCGCCTGCTCAGGTGAGAGGACGACCTCCAACCTCGTCTGCGTCCCGCGCATGCGCCCCAGCGCACCACGCCCCTCGACGTCTTTGGTGTATGCGGCGAAGGCAGAAGCAGCTTTCTTTCCAATACGTTGATAAAAATGGGGCACCGCCTGATGCAGATACCGGGACGCCATTGTGTTGCACTTACTGTGGACGACGGCGGCGGGATCTGTCTCTTCCTCCTCATTCACAGACCGCTTGGCACGCGTAGGAAGGTGTCATTTCCTCTTAAGCAGGCTGACCGCCTCTCGTGTATCAACGGACATGCTGTGCATGACCCAGTCGCCGAGGAAGATGCTCACGTATCGCGTGGAAACAAAAACATCACCCCTGAATGACAGGCTGATGAGACGGGCCTGGAGCCATTGCTGCAACGTGTTCTGTGACACAGGCCAACGGGAGAATTCGAGTACATCAGCGGTGTAGCGAACAAGACAAACGACGGAACGGAGCACGTGAAAAAGCCAAATTATTGGTAGAACAAGCGCGCTGGAAAGTCACCAACTGCATGCAAAATGAAGAGCAGGCAGTAACATCCGTCCATTGGCCCTCATGCAGCCTGTCGCAACCTTGCTTCTCGAGAAACATACCACTGACTCGAGCACCCAGGCAGCGTCTTGACGGTCCATCTCCTCCTCGTCCCGAGGACGAGGCGGCCCTCCCTCGTGCTTCCCACCATCCTTTTGCGTTGCAGATGCGGCTGCGGCCATGTGATGCATCTCAAAACACTTGACCATGTGGGTGCTCATCTTGACAAGCGCCCGCCGCTGCACAACCATCGATACAGCCAACTGGTCCACCAAAACGGCAATTTCTTCAATCTTCATCACCACCATACGGAAGTTGTTGTTCGTGACAGCGACGTCCTTGCGGTGGCCGGTCGGCTTCCGTCGTAGGCCCGACAAACCCGAAGTTTCGGACGCCTAGAGGGGATGGTGGTCCTAACTGGCGGCGGCAATGGTCAGGCGAAGGGACCCACGCAAGATCCGCCGTCGCGCCCTCCGGAATGAGCATAGCGCCGTGGCATTCGTTCCTGCACTGGGCGCTGTTTACGGTCTGGGGACCCGGGCGGCGAACCTCTACCGCCTCGCATCATTTGACGTCTTGCATGCCTGAAAGCTGAGCAACTTGCGCATGCCGGCGCAGCCGCTCCCGGCCGTGCTGCTTTCCATGTGAAAGCGACTTGATGGCGCGCGCTTTGGCTCGGTTTCCGCCACATTCATCGCCACTAATCCGTGCGGATGGGAGCTCGGGTGCAACTGAAAGGCAACTACGGCACCGCCAGGGCACGTCTGATGTTGTTTTATATCTTGCGGCGTACAATGAAGAGTGGTCCGGTGGTAGTGCGGGGGAGTGTAGCCTGTTATTGATACGATGGGTGCGGTCCTGCACGGGTCAAAGGCGTAAGAGAGGTGTGCATCCGTCCCCTGTGGGACAGTATATGACATCTGATCATCAGCGTGGACCTCTTTCGCTCCCGTGATTTTGATTTTTCCTTTGCTCTCATCAACCACAAAGTTGCTTTGTTCCCACTACCAAAGCGCAAGGGACGAAGACATGGTGCAGCTGGCGACATTTCTCTGTCTTTCGGTCTTTTATGCTAGCAGGCGCCGTCTGGCAGCGAGACGCTCGAGGCAGCACCACGTCTCTGCTCGACGGTGGCCCAGTCGCGCCCGTCAACAGGAAATTTCGGGACCGCCTGCGCACTTCTTCCGACAGGACGTCTTCCGACAGCTGCGCGATGTACAGTGAGTCGGACGGCAGGTAGAAGTCCGAGACGGGTGCTGACGCTGCCGACCCTGTGGCTCCTCTCACCACCCTGGGAAAACTCCTCCCGGGCCCAGAAGTCGCCCAGTCGCACCGAGTTCTGGACGCGTTTGGGCACGTGCCGTCACACGACGCAGTGCTGGATTTGCTCTGCCTCGCGGACCGTCTCGGTGGCGCCCTTTTTGGGGACAATATCGGCGATACGACTGCGATCACCGAAGGCAAAATCAAGGCCATAGAGGCGGACGCGACGTCGCTCGGAGTTGACTACGTCCAAGTTTTCTACGGCCACGTGCACACGACCAAGCTCCATGAAGCACTTACTACGAGCCCAGCACCCCCCCGCCGCACAGAACCCACCCGCCGCCCGTCACTGCCGCACCGCGCATTCTGCTGCCCTGCTCCGCCTCCAAAGACGCTGTGCCTGCTGCCAGCGCACAGCCGCGCCGCCGTCGACAACGCCCTTGGTGTCGCCATTGGCTGCGGCGGCGGCGCCATCGCGGCGTCGGCGGCGGCGCGAACGCTCCATAGTGCCAGCGCGCGGGTGGCGCGATGGAGAAAGCCCGGCCTGCTGCTGACGCGAGGGGTTGTCACCCCACCGCGACCGGCATGGCCGCCGAAGCGGACGCTGCAAAGGTGGTGGTGGGGGCTGCGCCGCGGCGGTGACAGCCCCAAAACAGAAGCCACTCGCGGCGCCACGTGTCACGCCGCCGTGCCACTCAGCACCCCCCCCCCCAGCCCGGAACCTCCCGCCCGCCCAAAACGGAGGGTCGCGCTTGTAGACGCCCTGCGCCTCCGCCAACGCTGTTTTCGATGCGGCCGCCGCGAGGTTGCGCAGCCGCCGAAAACGCCCTTCGTGTCAGATCCTGAGGCGTAACTGACGCCGTCCACATGCGCCGTGTCATCGTCGTCGTCGCCGACGACCGTGCACCGCTCTGGATCACCAATCGGACGCTTTTCAAACGACATTTTCAATTGATGACCGAAAATGGACTGTGGTGAAAACAAATTAGTTGTCCTCGATCTTGAAAGTACATATTTCGTTCGTGTTCCGCTTCGGATCGGCCAAAATTGGGCATCCAGCAATAGCATTGGTTGTTGTCTGATTGGTGAACGGGGTACTGCTAACCTCCAAAAAATTGGCGGTTGCAGAGAGAAGGGAGGCAGAGCCGACGAAAAGGCATAGATATGATGTCGGATTGACTCTTCGACAAGCCACGATCGAACTATTGGCTGAGAGTTGCCGCCAGTAATCTTGCAGGCTAATCACCGTATCTTGCAGGAGTCACGCAGAGCCATTGCAACCCGCAATGAGACTTCCTGAGATTTTTGGGCCGCTTGCTTGGGCTTGAACATGGCATGGGGACGGTTCTGGGCCACATTTGTTATATCTCATGAGATCAACAAATTTCTTCAGATTTCTTGAGATCCCGATGTGCGTGTCCAGTGCGCAGAGCTGCATGGGGAGACTTTGTAAGGAACTCAGATGATTCCTATCCATTCCATTGGTCCTCGTACGCTGTTGAATCATTGCAACCACTATGCAACCGCCATTTTTTGGAGGTCAGCAGTAGTACGTGTGTGCTTATGCGCCAGTCTTTCCCGGGTGAATGGGGCTGTTGGCGTGTTGTACACGCGTCATTCGTACCGCATGCTTCTCGGTCGTAGACGAGGTTGATATTTTGGCGCAAGCAATCGGCACGCACGCCTTTTCGGCGAAGTGTGTCCCCTAACTCTCGACGCCGACCTCCGTGTTGTCCCTTATGAGGCCAAGGGCGTCTGCGTGGCGCACAATGCTCCCCCACGTTTCCATGCGGTCCCCATTGGAAGGCTACTTCTTTTGACGTAGCCGCTGGCGTCGTTGTCGTCTCAGTGCTCGACCTCCCTGGTAAATTCACTACGCTCCATTGTGCTTCTATTGTTGGCAGACGCTGTGAAAATGAGCGGCTGCATCTCAGAAAAGTGTCAGAAGAGCTTCCATATCTTCTTTTCGGACGCGTCTGCAGCGACCAAGACTAGCTCACAGCAAGAAGTCACAGCAGCTTGCCTCAGCTCGGCACACATCCATCACCCAGGGCTCACCGAGGACTGAGAAAAGTAAGCAGCGAAATCCCCGACAATAAAACCTCCTTTCCGGGAAAGTTCCTTTCCGCTCTCCGCCTATGAGGAGGCAGGGCCATCATTAGAGCAGGATTAAGATGTCCGCAAGGATCCAGACATATCATTCGCTGAAGTAAAATGATGACAAATTTCACCACTTGCGTCCGACAGATCTCTGCGAGGAACTGCGGCAAGGACCGGCTGAACGGGAGGCACTCGCAGTTCGGCTCCCGATCAAAGACAGGACCCCCAAACCAAACATTCCCGTGAAATCTGCATTGAACGAGTGGCCAGTCTGACCGCCCGAGCAAGAAATAATGTCCTGGCGATCCGTGGCCATTGGGTGCCCGCGTTTTGGGCGCACCGCTGCCGCGCGTGCCCTTAACCTCGTGTGCTCTCTGACATGGGCAATCGGGCGCACGGCCGACACTGCAGGCCCCAAGAAGCTTGTCGGGCGCCCGCGACTCGTTGATGGAAGCGTGGTGCCGGGAGGCGCTTGGTATCCGCCCTTGCGGCCGCTGTGGCAACGAGGGCACCGCCACCCGCTCACGCCGTTGACCGAGGCGCGCCAGCCATCGTTCCCGCCGACACGACTGGACATCTAGTCGCGCGCCCACCACCGCCGCTCCGGCGAGGCGTGTGGGTGCTCTTCGAGTGCCTTCCAGACGGGACTCGGACGGCACCGGCACATCGTGCCATCCTGACGGCGCTCGGACGACACTGACACACCGCGGCGCGACCGCGCGGGATCGGATGCCCCTGGGTGCGTGCGCTTTCGGTTCCCCGCCACTGCGCGTAACCTCGACCTCGTGTGCTCTCTGCGCTGTGCTCCTTAAACGGGGTAGGACCACAAACCCAGTTTGTCCTGTGGAAAGGCGTCGTGGGGTGTTCCCACATTGTGGGAATGTGGTCCACATTGTAAGTTTGGACCACAAAAGTCTGTTGCAATGCCTGTGGGCAGAGCCAAAGCATGTAAGCGAGAGATATCTCCGAAACGGGAATTCCCTGACAGTCGTGAACAGGCCAATGGAAGAGCAGATGTAGGTGACTAGCAGGCCAATGAAAGCTCTCCTCGAGGTTAAATGGTACAATCCTCCATGCTGGAGACATCCTCCTTGAAATCGGGGGGCGGCACGGGGGGGGGGGGGGTCCCC
>Ga0209186_1001077_pt1 | contig 20729 bp, 19 predicted proteins | sample SidtaG_FD_187426 | JGI IMG/M metagenome (GOLD analysis project Ga0209186, IMG submission 187426) | Marine algal microbial communities from Sidmouth, United Kingdom - Sidmouth_Male2 metaG (SPAdes) (version 2) | ecosystem: Host-associated > Algae > Red algae > Unclassified | place: Sidmouth...
TTCATTATAAAAATTAGATATTCTTTCAGAAAGTTTATCATTTTCAATATCAACAACAAAAGCATCACGATGAGTTTTAAGACCGCTTTTGTAATTATTAAAAATTGTAGTTAAACTAAATCCTTTATTATACTTGTCCTCATTCTCAAAATCTTTTTGAACAATAAAATACATTGGTGCTTTGTTTAACAATTGTACAAAAGGTATATTTTCAATTGAATTGTTGTTTAAAAATTCATATTTACTTTCTCTCTTTCCAAACAAATCATAATGAAAAGCTTTTGCCAATTCATTAACCTTTTTGTTTCCTGTTTTTATAAAAAGATTTATAGAAACACCTTGCTGAATATCAAATACATTTACATCAGGTGAACCATCGGGGCATACTTCTTTTTTCTTTGAATTTCCGTGTAAATCTATTGTATAAATTTTATCAAAAGTTTTTAATAAGTTCCATCGCATTCCCCGAAAAGTTGGATTGTCTAAATATCCGTGTGGGTTTATGTATGCTAAAATTCCACTTCCATTTTTTTCAATAAAATACTGACCATATCTAAGAAATTTAACATAGTCATCATTGATAGTTTTTGAGTTTCGCTCCTTTAGTTTTTCTTTTCCACCAGGCTCTTTTTTATAATCTTGCATCAAGTTCATTATCCATTCACTTTTATTTGAGCTACTAACTGCATACGGTGGGTTGCCAATAATACACATTACAGGCGTATCCCGTTTTACCCGATTAGCTTCGTTGGCTTCATCACTTAACCAACTGCTAAAAAGTGTGCCGGTATCTTTGTGGTGTTCTTCTAAACTATTGGTTAAAAATATATTAAAGCGTTTATTGCTTTTGCGTTCGGTATAGCCTGTTTCTTTTAGCAGTAAATCCATTTTAAGGTGTGCCATAGCATAAGAAGCCATAAGCAACTCAAAACCATTTAAACGGGGTATTAAGTCGTTTTCTACATAACCACTCCACGCCCCTTGCATTGCTTTAAATTGCTTATTGTAAATGTGTTTAATTACAGCCGCTAAAAAAGTACCCGTTCCGGTGGCAGGGTCTAATATTTGAACTTTGTGTACTTCTTGTTCAATTTCTTTTTCTACCATTTTACTTCGCAAATCGGCAGTTTTTTTATGGCTAACTTTACGTTTAACTTTTACTTTGCTGGTATCTGCCAAACCTTGCGCTAAACCAAATTCGGTTTTTAAAATATCGTCAACGGCACGTACTATAAAATTTACAACAGGTTCGGGCGTGTACCATACGCCCCTTGCTTTGCGTAATTTGGGGTCGTACGCTGCTAAAAAGGTTTCGTAAAAATGTATAATCGGGTCTTGCGTTTGGGTGCTTTTACCATAGTCGCTCAATAGCTCGTTTACATTGGCAGCCCTAAAAACTTCTGCTAAATTATCAACTGGTGTTTTAATGCGTTCGTCAATATCAATACCAGCAATGTAGCTAAACAGTTTACGTAAAAAAGGGTTTGACTTTGGTACAAGCTCGGCGGCTTCTTGTCGGCTAAAATCTTCAATAGTTTCATCTTGCGAACGGGCGGCAAACATTCCATAAGCCAAAGTTTGTGCATAAATATCGGCAAATGATTTAGGGTTTAAATCGTGAATTAATACTTGTTTAAAGGTTTTGTATTGTTGTTGTAAGGTGGTGTTATCTTGTGTTTGTTCATCGCTGCTTATGGCATTTTCTAAAATGTTTTGAAACAAACGGGCTTTAGCTGCCATCATTTCTGCCAGCTTTTTAGCCGACTTAATTGTTTGCCCTCTAAAGCTGCAAAAGTTTTGTATCAGGTTTTCAAATTGACTGAAATTTTCGGGTAGTGCTTGTATGCCGTTTTCGGTTATTTCTGCAATTTTAATCTCATACACTAAAGCCCCATTTTGATAAAATTGAAACCAAACATAATCTGTAATTATCAAATTATCTAAGGCTTTTTTATAGCGGTCAAATTGTTCTTTGTAGCTTTTTGAATTGAGGTCTTTACCAATGTCTTTAGCTTCAATATAGCCGATAGGTATTTTCTTTTTAGTTAAAACAAAGTCGGGGTTTCCACAATCGGTAACGTTGGCAGGTTCGTTGGTTATTTCTACATCAGGCAAAAGCCCACGTAACAGATTTTCAAAGTCGCCCCTGTACGAATGTTCACGGGAAATGCCGGATTGAAAGCGATTATTAACAGTTTGCAGGTATTGGTTTAAGGTTATCATTTATAATAAAAAGTTAATGGCTAAAGATAGAATTTTAGATTAAATAACTTTCGTAAACCTCATTTACTTTTGGATTGAGTTCTTTTATTAGTGGGTTTTTTATGGTGCAGATATGTATCGCTAACAATTCGATTTTTGTAGTATTTCAGCATAGTGTACGCAAAAATATTATGCTAATGATAGGTTATGAAATTTCAAATGTTTTGTAAAAGTGCCATAAACAGTAGGTTTTCAGAGTTTTAGGCATAAAAAAAGGCAGTCGTTGAAACTGCCTGAAAGGTTAAAAGTGGTGCGGGACGGAATCGAAAGCGTATTGAATGTCAATTAGTTGTAAAATATTGTACCCTATGTTGTACTTTTAAGTATAAAAGTTTGATGTTTCTATGTATGTATTATAGCTTTCGATTTACAGGCAAAACAAGGATAATTTGCTGACATCAAATAAACCTAACGACTGTAATACTGCTTTGCTAATGTTCTATTTCAAGCAACAAGATAAATACATACTGCTTAACAATTGTTGAAAAGATATGTACAACAAAAAAAACTTTAAAACCATCCCCCCCTTACGAAAAACCGATGGCGCAATTAACAACAATGTGGTGTTAACTGTATAACCGTTTCAGCCCCCACCCTCTGGTTAATGTGTAGTAAATCAATGTTGGGTAAACAATTTAAAAATGCTTTTGCTGCTGACATCAAACAATCAAACTACTATATAAGGATATAGACAAAGTATATAGGACAAGTATAAACAGAAAACATTTTATTTATTTGATGGTTGGGTAATACCTGAATAGGAACAAATCAAATCTACTAAAGAAATTGAGGCTATAATTTTATGACAGTATAGACATTTCAAAATACTAATTCGGTAAAGTTTTTGGGCTTAGTTGATAATGTCTTTGTGCCGTAAAAAGGGGTCTAACCGCCCCCACTTTCCGATACAAAAGAAATAGTGGCATTGAAATAGATTTAAGTATCTGATATTGCTGATAATCAACTGTTTAGGGAAATTTCTTAAATTTTAAGCTATACACCACCCCCTAATTAAAAAATACGCTTTATTCATTATAAAAAACCATAATAAAACATATCCCACATACATCACGGAATGTTTTGCGTACTTAAATCCTTGAAAACAAATTTTGTCAAAAAAGCCTATTTTTGCTTATAATGAGCAGGAAATACGGAATAAAAGGTTTGGAGGCTATACAATTAGGGAAGCTATTGTTTTTAAAATCTATAATGGTCGGATACAATGATGTAGACTATGTTTTTAACCGAATCAAGTACACTTTTTATGGTCGCAAAAAGTATGTTAAAGCAGGACGGAGAGAATTTGGCTACTTCCTACTTAGACTTAAAAGACGTTATGGAATTTTTTATAAAAATAGAGTGGTTGATTTTAGCTGTGATATAAATGTAAACACCCAGTTATTAAGAGCAGCTATTAAACATTACGAACTGCTTGAACGAAGGTATAATAAGCCAAAATTAGAGGTTAAAAGAAGAAAGGCTATCAAAAGATATTATGCTAATAATGTTCATTTTGATAAAATTGGAAAAAGTTAATTACTGTTACTGAAACCTACCGCTTTTCATTTTCCGTTTGCCTACTTTTTGCTGTTTTCAAACCTACAACCAACTCCTAACGCCACCATGTCGAGAGCAAGTACCTCTCCTGTTCCGGCTAAAGCTGTAAGTGCCATCTCTGCAAATGGCGGTTGCGCCTAATGGTTTGCCTGTGTAGCGTGTTGGTGATTGTACGGTTTCGCTATAGCTGTTGTTGTAATAGGTTATTGATTCTGTTGGTTGGGCTTTCTTGTATTTTGTGGCTTTGTAGGTGGTGTTGCTACTTTTTGGCTTTGCATAGCTGTAATAGTTTTTTGGTGGCTTTTGGTTGGTATTATTAGTTTTTGATGTTGGGTAGGTATTTGGCTTTGCCGATTTGCTGTAATGGTTTGTACTTATGCTGTTGCTTTTTGTTTTAGCAGTTGCAATGGTTTGTTTTGTAGTTGTGGTGTTTGTAGTGTAGTTTGAAAGATATTTGAGCAAGTAGTTTTCAACGGTTTTATTACTCAATTTTGAGACTTCTTCACCTTCACCATTAGCTTGTAATAATTGTTGGGTAGATACACTGTTTTCAATTGATTTTGTTGACTGATTATCTTTATTGGTTTGGCTGATGAACAAAATGCTTAACGCACCGAGTACAAAGTAAAATATGGCTTTCATTGGTTTAACTTTTTAGTTAATACCCAATTGGTGGAAAAGTAACCCTTAGTAATGGTGAAAAATCAATTATTTTTTTGGATTAATATGTTTTAGTTTTTTGTTTAGTTCGGTTATTAGCTGTTCTTCCGATGGTAAGTACAATTGGTATTTACTTGCTAAAATTGTTTTGTTGGATGCTGGTAACGAAATTTTAACCATAGCATCGTTTTTATCAGCACAAAGTAAAATGCCGATACTTTGGTTTTCAAAATCTTGTTTTTCAAAACGGTCAAAATAGTTGACATACATTTGAAGCTGACCCAAATGCTGGTGTGTTAGTTTCTCTGTTTTGATTTCAATTATTACAAAACATTGCAACAACCTATTGTAAAGAACTAAATCTACAAAATAATCATCACCCTCAATATGGATGCGTTTTTGACGTGCTATAAAACAAAAACCATTACCTAATTCAAGCAGAAAATCTTGTAAATATGTTATTATGGCTGTTTCTAAATCCTTTTCATAATAAGCAGCTTCTTTTTTTAAACCAAGAAATTCTAACACCATTGGGTCTTTTATTATTTCATTGGCTTCTGTTGGTAGCTTTTCGTTTTTGGCTACTTGTAAAACTGCTTCTACATCATTACTTAACAATAAACGTTCAAATAGCTGGCTGTTAATTTGTCTTTCTAATTGCCTTGCCGACCAATTATTTTTCTCTGCTTCGGCAATGTAAAACGCTCTTTTATCTTTATTTTCAACAGGCAAAAGCAGTTTGTAATGTGTCCAATTGAATTGTGTCCGCAATGCGGACATAATTGGGAAAGCCCTGTAAAACTGTATATACCAATATAATTGCCTTTTAGAAAAACCACTTCCGTATTGCGGTTGTAATTGATCTGCAAGGGTTTGAATTAAAAACTCACCGTAACCAGCTCTCTCTTTGCCTTGCTGCTCTTCTTCAAAAAGAACCTTGCCAATTTGCCAATACATTAGCACTCTTTCTTTATTTACTGAACGGACTACATTACCCCTCGCATCTGCAATAATGCGTTGTACTTCGGTTAATATTGATGGTTTAATTTGCATATAGTAGAAAGAACAAAGATAGAAAATTAAAAGGTATACAAATTACCATTAGCATCTGTTTTTACAATGTAAATATCTTGTCTGTCTTGTTGTCCAACCATAATAAAACCACCATCAATTGTAGCCTTCATGTTATATAATTCTTGCCTTTTATTATTTCCGTAGCCTTTTTGCCAAATTATTTCTCCATTCTGATTGACTTTAATAAGCCAAAAAAATCCTGTATGACCATCAAAGCTAACATCATGATCTTTAGAAAAAGTTGACCCTGCTAAATAAAAGTTTCCATCATTAATATCTACAATCGAATATAATTTGTCCGAACTGCTTCCACCGAAGTTTCTCTCCCAAATTAAGTTGCCATTTAAATCACAATTTAAGAGCCAAAAATCATAGCTTCCATAATTATTAGATACGTTATTGTCATTTGAGTAAGTAAATCCGCCAAGCAAAAAACTTCCATCTGATTTTAAAGAAATTGAATTTCCAGAATCTGTTTTAGAGCCACCATAACTTTTTGACCAAATAAACTCTCCTAAAAAATCTGTTTTAACTAAAATTACGTCATTGCCTCCATAATTCAATGGAATATTATAATCATTTGAATAAGATTCTCCTAAGATTAAAAATCCATCATTTAAAATAAATACATCCCCACAATAATCATTTCTTGAGCCACCATAGTTTTTTGACCATATGATTTCGCCCAATTCGGTAATATTTGCAATCCAAATATTGGTGTTCAAATTAGAAATTAAATCGTGTCCAAATATGTAAATTTTGTTGTTTAGTATTTTAAATAACGAAATACTTCCTTCTAATCTTTTCTCATATAAAATAGCCCCTTCCTTAGAGTACTTAATTAGCCTTCTATCATTACTACCAACCAAGTATCCATCTTTAATTTCCAATAAACTTCCTCCACTTATCCATCGGTAATCTACTTCTATTGAGGATTCCCATAAGACTAATCCTAAATTGTTAATTTTTAATGTAAAAATAAAATATTGCTCTTGTGAACTACTATTATCATGTTTGTATCCAGTAAATAAGTAGCCGCCATCATCAGTGCAAATAATCCCATCAACCTTAATTTCATTTTCTCCAAATGATAGTACTTTTTGAAAAGTACTTATCCTATCATTAAATGTTCTCAAACAACCCGTTCCATACCACCCATCTTCACAATTGCATTTATTTAATGCTTCATTGCAAGTGCCGTTATTACAATTGGTGGTATCGCAGAATTGGGTGTTTGTGTTGGCAATTGGTGTATCACAATTAACACCGTGCCAATCGGTTTTACACTCACAAATGTTATTGCTATTGCAAGTGCCGTTTACACAATTTTGTATACAGGTGGCTTGTGCATTGGCTAATTCAATTTCTTCTAAATTCCATTGGCAGGCAGTAAGGCAACACAGTAAAGCGAGTATGAATTTAAATGTTTCCATCAGCATCTGTTTTTGCTAAAAAAATACCTTCGTTATTTTCATAAGTTCCTATTAAAATATAACCACCATCAATTGTACTTTTAATATCACCGAAATAAAGCACATTCTCAAAGATTTTGCTTTTTTCTGACACAATTTCACCACTCTTTGTTATCTCAATAATTTTTAAAATGTCTGGAGTTCCATTGATAATTCCAGCTAAAGTATAATTACCATTGCCCTTAGAAAAGACACCCATAAAGTAATCAATATTATAGATTTTTTGCCATAATATGTTTCCGTTATTATCAATACAAAACACCCATCCACCAGTTTCTGTATTATTAGCTAAATCAAAATTGGTTGATGTAGTATGTCCTAAAACTAAAGTTTGTTCTAAACCTATACTGATTAAATTACTACCTTTATCATTTTCGCTACCTCCAAAATTTTTTAACCAAATTTTATTACCAAGAGAGTCAATTTTGGTAATTAATATGTCTTCTTTTCCATAATATTTAGGATGTATTCCACCTAAATTTGAAGGAGTAGTATATGCTAAAAGTAAAGCCACGCCATCTAATGATAGTATTTTTCTTGGCATAACATCTGAATTTGAATCAAAGCTTCCATAGTTATTTGACCAAATTTCCTCACCACTAATATTGTATTTTGAGACCCAAAAATTTTTATGGTTTCCGGTAAACTCACCAGTTATCATAATTGATTCGTTATCAATTTTAGCTAAGTAAGGGTTGAAATCAATTGGTATATCTTTTTGAAATATCAAATTTCCTAATTTATCAATTTTCGTTAATTTACCTCTTGATCCAATATAATATTCCTCATTAATTTCTAACAAACCCATTTCTTCAAAAATACTGTTGTATTGTTCAATTATGAACTCCCATTTTTGTTCGCCAAACTCATCTAATTTGTATAGGTAAATATACTCGTTACCCAGATTTGCTTCTCTTCCTGCATAACCAAGTACCATATAACCATTATCATCAGTAGAAATAACTGAATGACCTCTTATAAAAGTCGAATTTTGAATATTTATAGTTTTTTGAAAAGTAACTATACTTGTTTCTTCATTAGTAACTAATGTATCACAATCCTTTCCGCCCCAACCCTCATTACAAACACAAACATTTTGCCCATCACAAATACCATTTTCACAAGTTTTTTCACAATCATAAATATTGCCATCCAAATCAAATTTATCTAAGTCCCATTGGCAGGCGGTAAGGCATAGTAAACTTACTATTATAAAAATTAGGTTTTTCATTGCTTTAAAATTTGAGGTTTAAGTTTAGGCATAGGGCGTTTTGGCTGTTATTTATGCTATGGTAGCTAATACCTAATTCCCTTTTAACGGCTTTTTGTTTTTTTATGTTTTTAATGCCGTGTATTAAGGTGGCCGTATTGTCATACAGCCACAATAGCACCCCAGCACCTGCTGTTACTATGGCAATTTTATTACTTCTGTTTGCTCTTTTAAACAACAAATCCCGTTCTGCTAAATCAATGGTTTCTGCTTCGTATTCTTCGTATTTCTGGTTGCTGTTTAGGCGGGTATAACCTGCGGTTGCCATTAAAGTTAAGTAAGTACCAGTTACCCAAAATTTAGATTTTTGTTGCACTTTACTATGGCCCACGCCAGGTAACAGCAAATTGGTTATTAAGTAATTTAATCCACCAATTCTTTCTTCTCTAACACGCTCATTATATTTTACGTTTAAATCATAATCAATTACAGCTTGTGGTAAATTGGTTGTTGCTTCTTGTTCAGGCTCTTTTATTTGTTTTGATTTTTTTTGCTCTTTTAATACCTTTTGCTCTTCTATTTGTTTTGATTTTGAAATGATTTTATTAGGTAAAACTTTCTTTTCTTTTTGCAACTCAACCATTTCGTTTGCTTTCCTAAAATTACCAGTACTTGCATAAATTACTTCAAGTGCTTTTAATATTTCAATATTGTTATTTGAAAGTGATTTTGCTTTTTTAAAATATGGCAATGCCTTTTTAAATAACTTTCTACTTTCGGAATACTTTTGTTCGTACTCTTTATTTGATACGGTTTTTAGGTCAATCAACTTATTGTTTAAAGTGACTGCTTCATTGAAATAGATAATTCCTAAATTTACAGTAGCTCCAATATGTGCATGGTTTATTTTGATTGCTTTGAGGTATTCTATTTCAGCATCAGTATATTTTTTTTGATTTCTTTTTGCTTCTCCTAACATAAAATACATTTCTGCATTGTCGAAATCTTTATTGGTAATGTTTGTTGGCTTTACGTTCTCGTAGTTTTTATAATTTATAAAAAGCTGTATTTTTTCTATTTCTTGCCTAACGTCTTTTTTAGTTTCTGTATTCTTGTTTCTGTCTTCTTTAATAGGTTTTTCTTTTTTAGCTACTACGTTTTTGCTGCTGTTTTTTGGCAAACTCTTTTCTTCTACTTTCGGCGCATCAATAATAACAGCCTTTTGATAATTTTCCTGCGCTTGCTCAAAGTTTAGGCCAATTATTTTCAACTCCCAATCACCATTTATTTTATCACAACGTATTTCTGCGGTACGTTTATAGGTGTTGGTTAAATCCATATTGAGGTAAGCACTTTTACCGTTTATCGTTCTTTCAAAACTTACTATGGTAAATAAATAATCGCCTGTATAAACTTCACTAACGGCTGTATTTTTTAATTCAAATTGTACGCCATCTTCATAATAAAACAAATGAGCATTGGTTAAATATTCTCTTGCTTTAGTATTGCGTTCTTCATCACGGGCTGGTAGCAAATCATCTTCAATTATTACATCGGTATTATAAAACAGCTGTTCTATTGTGTTATTAATAATAAGTTTCCGCTCAATAGAAGGTGTGCCTTTATTGCCTATTATATTTAAAGCCGTGTATAAGTTTTCTATTAAATCGACAGCCGTGTTTTTTAAATTATCTGCTTCAAATTGGGTAATTTGAGCATTGCTTTTTAATGCTATTAATGAGTAAATAGTTAATAGTGCGTAGAGATGATATTTCATTTAATGCTGGTTTTTTATTTTTAATGCTGAGCTTATTTATTTTTTACCTATCAGTTTAACATCACTATTTCCCAAATTTTCTTTAATATAAGCCTTAAGTTGCTCAAAGCTCATACTTTGTGTTTCTTCACTAATTTGGTCTCTAATTTTACGCATCATTTTTACAGCGTCAAATGTTTTTTCTTTTTTATTTGTCATCATATTTAATTAATTCTTTTGGACTTCTAATTTCAATTATTGGATAACCTAATTTTAAATTTACAGCATTATACCCTTTTATTTTATTAAGATTTACAATGTGTTTAAAGTTCCAACTTGCTAATACATCTACCCTATAAATAGTTGCCATTGCAATATGTCGGCAATCTGCAACACTCGTTTTACCAACTACTTTTTCAGCAATATAATTATCAGCTAATTGCAGGGCTTCTTCTGTCAGTTCTACTCGTTCAAAAAAAACAAAAGGAAATTTATGAAGAAGCGCTTTCACTTGTGTTGGAGCTTTTGCTAATTCAATATCTAACAAATCAGATACAACAAATTTTATTTCCTTGTTTTCCAAACGTTGAAATAACAGCTTGGTTTCAAGCATAAACTCAATATCAAAATATCCACCAACAATGGAAGTGTCAATATAAATTCTTTGTATCATTTTCATTTTTTATGGAGCATATTAATTAATATTTAAAAATTTTGTTGCTTACTATTTTAGGTTCTATTGCAGTAATTAACCAACCTGAATTAGCTGCCGGACGGTTAAAATATTGACATTGAAAGACAAAATCGGGCATTTGCCAAAAATAATAGTCTTGCTGATTAATGCTTTTTAGTGTAAGATCACCATTTTTTATTAAAAATAAAAATATACTTAGCTGGTCAGCTTGAAAAGCATCGGAAGTATAAGCGGCAATGTTTGCTTGGTTGCGCCATACTTTTTGTAAGGCAATAAAATTAGTGCCATTGGCAGAAGGTGGAATTAAAGTAGTGCTGTCCACACACTCTGATTCAAGGTTTAAAAAATCGGCTTCCACTCCGCTTATTACCCATTTGCTGCTTTGGTCTTTTGGGTAGGCTTGTACTTTTAAATATAAGTTGGTATTGTGGGTTTCTCCTTTGTACAACACTTCTACATTTAATTGAGCGCACCAAGTAGTATCAAAAAAACTAAGTTTACTTTGTTGAGCTTGCCTAATAAACTCCTGATATAGCAAAGTATCTTTAAGCTCAAAATGTTTATCAATTAAACTTTCTATGGGTTGTAAAGTGTCGTTAAAGCGGTCTATAAATTCATCTATTTGTTTAATGCGTTGATTGAGATAACCTAAACCGTCCAACTCTGCTTTTATGGTGTTTGGCTGGTTTACTTGTGCAAAATTGTTTGTCGATAACAGAGTAAATATCATTATAAGAACAATGGAACTGGTTTCATTGGATAAGTTAAAAAATATGAATAAAGCCTTTAACACCCAACTACTCATTTAATGTGGTAAATATCATTATAAAAACAATGGAACTGGTTCCATTGGAAATGTTTGTGCGTTGGAGCGAGGTTTTTAGTCTAACCCTGATTGTAGCGGTTATGCTGTTTTGCAGCGTTGGCTTTGTGCGTTGGCAACAGCATTTGAGCGGAAAGCAGGCTGCCCGTTGATACGTGTAAGCTGTTCCGTTTCTAAAAAAAAACTTACTCATTTAATGTGGTTGTTTCAGCAACGGTAATGTTACCCAAATAAACTTCCCATACATTTACGGTAGTGCCACCAACATTTTTAGGGATGCGGTCTAACACAATTTCAATGTTCTTTTCGGTAACATCTGCATATTTAATGTTGTCGCCACTATAACCCGTAAACTTTTGATAAACGGTTACTATACCGTAATATCTTCCATCAGTTCCTTTGCGTAAATTGCTTACATAATGCACATCGTACCATTGCACTTCTACCTTGCTATACTTTAATAAATTGAGCCGTTGCAAATAAGTTCTCACTTGAAAAGTACGCACATCCTCACGGTTTAAGCTGCTTATGGCAATGCTTTGTTCATCATCAATAAACAACTTTACGGCTAAATCAATGGCATCCATTGCATCCGTATTGTTGGTATTTTTGTCAGAAATAATTTCAATATACGTGCCTAAATCTTTTGCTTTTTCAATGGCTTTGTCTGCAAATTCTTTAACAGAGGTATCGCTTAATTTTTCTTGTGCTATTGTAGCAAAACAACAGCTAAAACTTATTAAAATTAGTGTAATGTATTTCATTGTCTTAGTTTGATTTTTCTTTTATAATGAGTTCAATAATTTTACCATCAGCATTTACCTTTTGGTCAATCACTTCTGGTTCATGTCTTTTCAATAAGCGTATTCTTTTTAAATAATCGGTAACGGTGAAACGGTCAATTTCTAATCCGCTATCGCTTTGTATTATCACGTTGGCATTTTTGCTTTCGAATATTGCTAAAACGTTTTCTTCTGTAATTTCGGGCATAGTTGATACAGGTTGAGTTTTACTTTGTTCACTACTTTCTTCTATATCAATTTGTTTCTTTTCATTTGCAGTTACATCAGCAATTGCTGTTTCTTTTTCAATTATGTGGTAGCCTTCAAATAACTTGTCATTATCAGCCGTTTCTTTTGAATCGTGCACCAACGCAATGAAAACTAATTTTTTTACTTGCTTTACCTGCTTTGGTAATTCTAAACCATTAAGTGTATTTTCTATTGGTAATGTAATACCCAACTTCTTGCACATATCAACCAGTAACTGAGTTTTTATAACCCACGTCACACTACTTTCAAAAGTAACCTCACTCTCTTTTAAATTAGAATTTACCACACCAATAACATTACCATTAATGCCAATTACCGCACCGCCACTATTGCCAGGATAAACCGATATGTTGGTTTGATATTGGTTTATATTGCCCATCATACCCGATTGAGCATTAATAATACCATCATTTAATTTTACTTCTGCTCCTTGTTTATCAACTCTTGGGTAACCTAAATTGTACACTTTCTCGCCAACTTGGTGTTTTTCGGTTTTAAAAGAATAAGGAATTGTGCCTAAATCAACATCAGCCTGTATTTTTAATATGGCTAAATCGTTTTCTGCATCGGTTGCCGCTATGTCAGCACGGTAAAGTTTCATAGTATCAGCTGTTTTAACAGGTATAACGATAAACCCTGCCTGATAACCTTCTCTTGTAATTACATGCTCATTGGTTGCTAAATAACCATTACTGGTTAAAGCAAAGCAAGTACCGTAACCGCTCCATTCTAATTGTGCAGAAGTAAACAAACTTATGAGTAGTAAAATAATTGTACTTAGTATTTTCATTAATGCGATATTGATTTAAAAAATAACAAATTATGTAATATTTGTTTCTCTATTTAGATATTTAGCCGTTTATTCCAAAAACAAATAAAGGTAACCCTATAATGCAAAATTTTATTTAATGAAATTTTTTGTCCGGCAAGGGTTACCATTTTCAAAAATTGGTATTCACTTATGAAATTAAACAAAACAGTTGAACTGAATACAGGCACACCAGAAGATGAACTTATTAGTTTGATGCGTAATAGTGATGATGCCGCTTTGGAGTTTGTTTATAAAAAACATTATAATATGATTGAGCAGTATGTTTTAAAAAATAGTGGGTCAAAAGAAGATGTCAAAGATTTGTATCAAGATGCTTTTGTAGTATTTTACCATAAATTGAAACAACCAGATTTTAAAATGAGCAGTAGTATTGGCACTTATTTATTTTCTGTTGCTAAAAATTTGTGGTTAAAAAGGTTGAGAGACAACAAAGTGAAAACTGTGAATATTGATGGCGTTTCGGAAATGTCAACAGAAGAAAAAACCATTGATGAAAACAAACAAAACAGGGAATTTGAAATTGCTACTAAAGAACTGCAAAAGTTAGGCGACCCATGCAAAACTTTGTTGACTGAATTTTACTATAAGCAAACCAAAATGGAAGCCATTGCAAAGCTGCTAAACTATACCAATGCCAAAAGAGCCAAAGCCCAAAAATATAAATGTATGCAGCGTTTGAAAAAAGCCGTTTTTAAACAAATGCAAGTGAACAGGTTCACTTGAACGAATGAATGATCCAATGGAACCTGTTCCATTGTTTAAAGTGATCAGGTTCACTTGGACGAATGAATAATACAATGAATCCTGCATTTTTGAACAAATGCAAGTGAACAGCTTCAGTTGGGAGAATGAATGACCCAATGGAACCTGTTCCATTGTTTAAAGTGATCAGGTTCACTTGAACGAATGACTAATCCAATGGAACCTGTTCCATTGTTTAAAATATAATTGCAAGTGAACAGGTTCACTTGGACGAATGAATGATCCAATGAAACCTGTTACATTGTTTAAAATATAATTGATGTTATCAGAAAATATTGAAATCGACATAACGAAATATTTAGCTAACGAGCTTTCGCCAACAGCGTTAAAAGCCTTTGAAGAAAAGTTAGCAAACAATACCGCTTTACAAATAGCCGTAGCCTTTGAGCAAATGGTAATTGATGGTATTAAACAAGTTGGTGAGCAAGGTTTGAGGGCTAAATTAGAGGGCTTTCATAAAGAAATGAATAATACCAAAGTAAGACCACTTTTCAGTTCTACAGGCTTTAAAATGGCTTTAATGGCAGCCAGTTTTTTATTGCTGTTCTCTTTCAGTTTGTGGTTTTTCAATAATGGTTTTGAAACTGACATCATAACAAAAAATACACCAGCAGAAAATAATACTTTACCAAAGCCCGATGAATTTACCCGATATTTAAGTTACGCTGATTCGGATAGTATTACATCAAAAGCAGTAGCCAACAAAGTATATGAAATTGAGGTTTTTGATAAGAGAACAAAAATAGCAGTTGACCAGTTAACGGTTAAAATTTACAATCCGGTAAAAACCAATTACAGAGGAATGGAAATTACACCCGTTTATCATTACACTTATTTTGATTGTATATTAAGTTTATATGGTTTGTTTGAGCAATGTAACATAAGTGTTTATGATGATGCTGGTTATTTGAGTTTAAAGATTGATGATCGTTTATATGGTATTGAAGAAGCACCTGAATTGCAGGTTTTGGTTAGGGATAGGGAGTGAGTTAAGATGTTGATATTTTTATTTTATTAATATTAATTGATGTATTTAATGATTACAGTATTTCGCCTAATTCAATTGGTTAACAGTATATTGTATTAATTAACATAATCTAATCCAACCCACAATATTTGACTTTTTATATTTGTTACATTGCAGGTTAAATAGTTAAAATTGAACCCAAAAATGCAAATCTAAAAATTGAAATAATTAATGCCTATGCAGAAAATAAAAAGGCTTTAACCGATTAAAGTTAAAGCCAATGTATTAAATTATCCATCTTGCAAATGGATTTTACAAAGATATTAATTTGTTTCAACACTTTGTTAAAATAAATGTGATAAGGAAAAGAAATTTAAGGGTAGGGTAATTGCCCTAATTTGTTGATATTATGATAGCAGCGACTTTTTTATATTTAATTGCACCAACACCAGTTTTAAATTATCTTCTGATAGGGTGTTTAAGTGGTTGGATTCAAAACAAATTTTCTAATAATTGATTTTGCTTCATTTTCTACAAAATTCATAATAGATTTTATATAATTTAATCTTTAGCCGGATAACGAACCCCATTTATCACATAGTTAAGTTCAACGCTGTAATCTTGATGCCTCGTTATTTCTATCTGTTTTTGAAAGCTACCATTATTTTTAATTGATTCCAGAACCTCTGTTTTATTGAGCTTGAATTTTGTGCAAAATTCATTCAACTGAATTGTGAATATTCCATTTTTATAGATTATATCCTTACCTTTCTTTTCTTTAGTTACATTGATTTTTTTTACATAAACGTTATTGTTCTCATTTATTATACGGCGAAAATGAATATAACTTAGCCCCAAACTATCGCACAGGTCGTTAGAATTTCGATAAGTACCGCCTTCAAACACATAAATAAATTTCGGCTTCAATACTCGCCTGTCATTTAACTCTTTTTCTTTTTTTGCCTTTGCCATTTTCTTTTTTATCATCAAATATAAATTTTATTTGGCAGGTTTCATTGAATTGCAATGCAACATTAAATGTTTTATATGTCCGGCTTTTAAAACCTTTTATTTTGGCTGCTTTGCCGTTGTTTAGCAAATCGTTAATATTCTTAATGCTCTGTTTGCATTAATCCTATCAATAGATGGCTTTTTGGTTAAAATAAATGTATTGACTTTGCAAGATTTTTGATTAATTTAAATATTTATATTTTTCTATACTCTATGCACATATCTTTAATTTCTTTAATTAAATCGAGCGGTGCATCTTCAATATATTTCGATACTATGCTTTTAATTTTGTTCGTTAATTTCGGAGATTTGCTGTATAACAAAAAATGTTTATGCCATTCTATTGCGTTGGTGGCTTCATCATCTAACAAACGTTTAAATCTTTTTTCGGCTGCTTTAATATTACTAACAGGTCTATTAAGAAGGTTGGCTACTTGATTATAATTATAGCTGTATTTAGGGCTTTCATAAGCTATGAATGCCACTGTGTCGGTTATGGCTTTTGTGCGACCTTCCAGACTTTCAACCCCTGTTATGTCTTTACATACTTCTATTATTTTTTCTACCATTTTTATAGATTATTTGTTTAAGTGATAAGGGAAAAACACTATCTAAAATTTTCATTTAAGTAGGTTTCAACATTTCAGTAATTGATTTTGTTTTCAAAAAATTTAATTATTACTAATCCATAGGGATTGTTTTCTTTTTCCCTTCTTTTGAAAAACCTTTTTAAAGGCTTCTAATTTATTTAAGGTTGTGTAGCTTAACAATGAGCTAATGAGAATTGAGGTTCTTCTTTCTCTCTCTTTGGACTTCCTTTCCAGTTCCTATACTCGTCATTTGGAAGCCAGTTTTTACCGTGACAAGCTCTATAATTAAACTCCTGATACAATTGTTCATCTTTAAAGGTTAGGTGTATAGTTCCTTTTTTATAGAACTTAATATTGAAGAAAGTAGAACTGCAAGTACTATCGAATTTATCACCAGTTTTAACATTGCCTATTTCGTCAAACTTTCTCTTTAAAGCAGTTCTTATTGTCGTAATCCATTTGAACTCGAAGCCGTCAATATAGCAAAGTACTTTATCTATATCATAAAGAGTTCCACTATAAGCCATACTAAACTTGTCACCATAAGTTTTTAAATCCGAAGCACTTCGGTAACTTCCATAAGATATATATTCTGGCGCAATTACTTTCTTTTTAACCTTGTAAGCATCGTTAGTTTTCCATGTCTCTATGTGCAGCCTGTTTTCTGTATAGCCTCTACTGGTGAGCTTGTCGAAAACCTCAACTATCGTTTGCTTTAAAATACTGTCTTTGTTGTTGATTACAAATTCAATGAAGTTTAGAACATTCTTTTTAGAAAACGCCATGTTACATTGCTGCTCAATAAATCTGTCAAGGTTTCTTCTTACATCTGTTGTCACGTATTTTTCAACATCAAGTTTATTAATAACAACTTTCCACATGTATTTTTTGACTTCTTTAGATAGCTTCGCATATTCCGCTCGATTAGCTTTAATGTCTTGTTTACCTCCAAAGTCATTATGCATTGACTTGAAGATGTATTCAGCCTTTAAATGATCTAAATACTTAGTCATTAACTGATCGTAATATATTTGCATGTTGCCTATAAGGTCTTTTACTGCCGGTAAATTACCTTCTATTTCAAAATCAAAATTAAGTTCTTTCTGTTTGTCAAATTCAAAATTGAAATCAAACTTACTTTCTTTAGCTGGTATCTTTAACCAAATTAAAACGACTTCTACACTTGTTTTTCTTTCTGCATCTGCAAAAGCATCTTTTACAAATTCGTGTGTATAGCCGTATTTCTCTAATTGCTCAATTAAATACTTTCTCTCTTTAGTGTGTGGGTTTCTAATTGTTTCAGCATTTAAAATACAAGCTATCTCTGTATCATCACCTATTGAAATAGCTTTTAAAAGGTGTTTAGCTCCATTGTTAAAAGGTGGGTTCATAAAGATGTAACTAAAATAGTTTTCTTCATTATATTGCAGAAAATCATCATCAATTAAGATATAATCTTTATCTCTTAAAATCGCTTGCAGTTCCGGCTCTATTTCAATGCAATAATATGAATCTCTATGTCTCTGATCTAACTTGTCAGAAACGAAATCTAAAATATCCCCTTTCCCTGCTTCGGGGTCTAAAATTTTACCCTCTATTTTGTATTTTCCGCAATATCTATGTTTGCCGTAATCTTCGTTTTCATAAGGTTTTAATAGCTTTTCAATTAACGGCTTTGGTGTGGGATAGAAATTTTTATTAAACATTCTGTTTGATTTAAGTTTAAAAAATTGGGTGTCGGCTGTAAAAACGTTTTAGGGTTCGATAACTGACATATTATAAATCAAGCTCATTAACATTATCCATTGCCTCAATAATTAATTCGTAATTCTCTAAGCATTGGGTTTGATCTATTTCTGTTAACTGGTTCATTGCTGATGTAATTAAGTCTAAATCCATTTTTTGTTCTGATAAATAGATGCCTATACTATTAATTGCTATTTTTCTATCTGTGAAAATTCCAGCCTTTAATTTTGATTTGATTGTGTGGTGTTTATCAGTTGTGTATACTATGTACATTGTTTCTGTTTTAAGTTTAGAAAATTGGGGTTTTTTAGTTGACGATTACTAAGCACTAATGGCATTAACACTATGTTTATACTTTTTAGATCCGTGCATATTTCGTATTTCATCAATTGAAAATTCCTTGCTTGTAAATTTTCTATATCCTTTAGGTCTGTATACCCATCTTAATTTTTTAGCCATCCATCGGCACACATAACTATTTTAGTCCTTATCTTCAATTAACCCCTTTATATGGTCTTTAACAGGTCTTGTGTCACCACTTAACCAAACCCAAGACCCTATAACCTCAAACTCAATACCTGCATAATTTGGGTTTGTCATTAACTCGTTTACAATGGCTGCAAAGTCTTTATTATTTCCGGCGTGTTCGTGGTACTTATCTTGTTCTTTGGTAAATGATAAGTTTTCAAACTCATTTAACATGGCTTTAAATGCCGTTTCGGTATCGCCACCGCTTGTGTCTGGGTGTAATTGATATGCTAATTGTCTGAATAATGTTTTAGCTTCGGCAATTGTGGTACAATTTTTAAAAAAGTTCATTTTACAAGATTTTTAATTATTAAATAATACCCCACAAAGATAAACTAAAGGTATCAAATAAACAATATTTGATACCTTTAGTTTTAATTATTTATCACATATTTTTATTAATAAAGTTTCAATCAATTTAAACTAAGCCAAAATGAGGTTAAAGACATAATGTGTAAGTATGCCAAATATGAAAAAGTGTATCAAAATAATCCCTAAATGGTTTTGAGCTAAAAAAGGCTGATTTTATAAGTATTCGGGAAATGAAAAAATTGTATCAAAAAAAACATGTGATTATTATGATACGACAAACATAATATTATCTTTGTGAGGTATTAAATTAAAATCTTGCAAAATGAATGTAATTATATTTACACGGGTTTCAACCGTTGACAAACAAGACTATTCAAGACAGGTTAATGAGCTTAACGATTATTGTAAAAACAATAATTGGAATGTAGTTGAAACGATAACCGAAAAAATGAGCGGTAAGACAGTAAGCCGGAAACGTCCAGCTATTCAAAAGCTATTTGCATTTATCAGCAAACACAGGGTTAAAAAAGTAGTAGTAAGCGAAGTTTCAAGATTCGGACGTAATACCGTAGAATCATTACAAGACATTGAGAAACTAAAGGAACATAATGTATCGCTTAATATTATGAACTACAAATTAGATACTTTAAATGACGATGGTACGGTTAACTCTATGGGTCAATTTCTTATTACCTTATTATTAGACATTGGACGTATGGAACGAGAAACCACCATCGAGCGCATTAAATCAGGTTTAGCGGAAGCCAAACGCAAAGGCAAAACATTAGGCAGACCAAAGGGAACGACCAAAGAGAATAAAGATATTTTAAGTCAATACTCTAAACTGGTTGCAAGTATTTCAAGTACTGATCTATCAATTAGAAAGCTGGCTAAACTGCACGATGTAAGTATAAATACTGTACAGAAAGTTAAACGAGCAATGGCGGCTTAATAAATTGATCTGCTGCTGACATATCTAAAGTACAGATAGTATAACGGCTCTTTACCTTAGTTCTATTTGATAAACACCAATAAAAACAAGTCCTTTTTAAGATTATAAAATTTTGCTTGATAACTTTAAATCGAAAAACTACCCCACCCCCCCTTATATATAGGAATAGCGCAATTGTTTGATCGTGCCTCGAAAGGTATCAACCGTCTTAGCCCCCCCCTTTGCATATACCGTTGCGCTATCCAAAAAAGATGATAGGTAGCGTACATTTTAGTGTGTCTAAAAAAAGGTTTTCAACTGTTCACATTTACCATCCGAATATTTTATCGCTCATTTTTTTCAGGTAGCGTACATTTTAGTGTGTCTAAAAAAAGGTTTTCAACTGTTCACATTTACCATCCGAATATTTTATCGCTCATTTTTTTCATACTGAAACCTAAAGTTATGAATTTTATAATTATATCTGTTA
>Ga0209186_1001078_pt1 | contig 20725 bp, 30 predicted proteins | sample SidtaG_FD_187426 | JGI IMG/M metagenome (GOLD analysis project Ga0209186, IMG submission 187426) | Marine algal microbial communities from Sidmouth, United Kingdom - Sidmouth_Male2 metaG (SPAdes) (version 2) | ecosystem: Host-associated > Algae > Red algae > Unclassified | place: Sidmouth...
TGGTTGCCAGTGATGGCCCATTGTTGTGCACGCGCTGGGGAAATGACGCCCGCGCCTGTGGCGGGTGAGATGGCCAGGAGATACGTGGGAGGCACGCACCTGTGCTGAGGTTGACATGAACGGAGATGCAGTGCACGTGCACTATAAATGCAGCTTGATCAGTTCGACTTTGCCCGTTGCCCAGCCCCGACTGGCCCGGAGCTCCAGAACCGCAGTCCAGAAGCAGCCACGGCTGTGTGCCCGGACGCGACAGTGTCAGGGCGGTGTGGCCGGTGTCTGCGACAGTGTGTCTGACCACCCGACACGGGTGCCAGACACAGCAGGCCGCTGATGTCAGGCGGTCATGTGGCCGGCCTGGAAGGCAGCGAAAGTCAAGCGGAGACAACGTTATGCAAGTGACAGTAAGTGGCGGTAAGCTCCATCCGTGACGACATAACCGGCGGATGGCAGAACAAGAAATAGCCAGCTGTCAAGGCTTGAATGAAGTAGGAAATAAATGAATCAAATTATACATCCCTCCGCCGCAGCCGGTTAAAAGGATGACATTGCTTTGCAAAGAATCCATGCATCTGGACTCACATATGATGACATCTGCAGGCCTGTCGTGCGAAGCTTCCGAAAATGCGATGGTCTGAGAAATGCAGCCGAAGTGCAGTGAGATGCGGCTGAGATGCGGTGGGCACGGCTGCCGACGATGGCATGGCAGCTGGATATGATATGCACATACGAGGTCTTTCCTGTGTTGATGGAGAGGTGTCACCTGCCAACCAACGAGCGGGCTAGAGATGTCCTGGACACGGCGTCGGTGGTCGTCCACCTGTCGCATATTGGCGTCTCCCGCCAGCCCGGTGTGAGCCTGGTGGAGACCGCGCTCACGTTGCTCTTTGACAAGGAGCCCTGCGTCCAGGGTTTCATGGACGCAAAACTGGCCGAGTATTCCAAGTGGGCGGATCTGGACGACGCGGTGGAGGAGGAGCATGGCCTCAAGGTGGTGACTTTCGAACAACTTACTAGCCAAGGACTTCCTCCCCCCCAGCTTCAGCGCGCACCCCCTCCGCCTCCACCCCCCCCAATGCCGGATGATGGGGCCACTATCGTCGACGCTGAGGCTGTCGTTCGTGCTCGCGTCGCCGCCCGTTCAGCAGCGGCCGCTGCCAGCCAAGACGCCGCAGACGCCGAAAAGGCGGCCAAGACCCAGGCCGCGGCGGAGCGGGGGGAGAGGAAGCGGCGCGGCACCAGCAGCGCGGCCAATCCGGTGAAGCGGCAAAGACCGGACGGCCCGACGTCGGCGCTGATCATGCCGTTCATCGATCCGGATGAGGATGTCGTCTGTCTCCCGCTCCTGGTGGAGGCGTCAATGCTTGGGGACCACACCTACGAGACGCTTGCCACCAACTGGTCTCAGCCGGTGGCCGGGACGCTCGCGTCGGAGATCTAACTGGAGGCCGTATCGGAGAACGACTGGCGCGATGTGGTTCAGGACCAAGGTGGCGTCGAGTGCGTGCTGGGAGCAGACTTCGTGCAGTCGACGCGCAAGTGGATGATGGAGATGGCGGAGGTGATGCGGAGGGGAAACGCGGTGGATCCCGACAAGGAGTGTCCGATCGTCGCTACGGCGGTCTTGGACGATCCGGTGGAATTGGTGCGTCTGTCGATCGTGTCCATCAAGGCGATGGGCGACTTGCACTTGGCGTCCTCCCGGATCGACAAGCTGCCCGTGGCGGCCTCCTGGATGGAGACCGTGGCGGGCTTGTCCAACAGCCTGGTCCCCGACTTCATGGGGCGCACAAGGCGGACCACAGCTGCGTTGGTGACAGATTTCATGCGTGTTGTCTTGGCCGGTGGCCCGAAGGAAACGGTGTGGCGCTCGTGGACGCTGCCTACGGCGGGCCGTGTGGAGGACGTGGTTGTGACAGCGCACCTACTCGTGTCAGACTTGGGGACGAAGTGGATGTCTGAAGACGTTCTGCTTGCCTCCCTCCATTCGCGGCAGCGCTTGTGCACGGCGCGGGGTGGAGACGTTTATACTTTTCACTGCTTCGTGTCTGAGCGCCTGCTGCATGGAGGAGATGCTGGTTTTGTGGATAGCATTGCCGTCGAGGTCCATGGCACAGCAGGAAAGGCTACCCGGCTGGCCGGAATCTGAAGAATTCAGCTGGCACTGAGGTGCGCACTGAGTTGACTTGACGTTCAAGACGCTCACGCAGGTACGACTCGGATGCGCATTTTGTAGACCTGCCGACGGGCGTGGAAAAGGCGGCCAAGAGGTTCAAAGCTCTGGGTAAGGCTCTTGCCGAGCTGACGGACATGGAGGCCGCCGACGAGAGTAAAGAGACGGCGGACGCGATGGGGGTGGCGGAGGAGGAGGACGTGGACCCGGGGTAGGATGCGGGACGGGCCTCATGTAAGATGATCTGGAGCATCCAGAAGGTCAAGACGCCGCAGCAGTCGGCGGGGGATAACCATAGTTGTGGTACTTCTGCTTTTTCCTTCGTATGGCATTGGGCGATGGCAGAGAAGTCGCGGGTGCAAGCGATTGACTCTCCCGCCATTCGGCTGGCTATGCTTTCCACAGCGGTACTAAATGGCGTCGATAAAGAGAACGTGCGGGTAGGTCGAGCCGCGTTGGAATTGGGGGAGGATGCAGGGGCTGCTGCCTAATAAAGTATCGTCCACGTGCAACAGAAAGTATTCTCTGTCTCATCGTGAACCCGGCTGTAGAAGCACCACCGCCGCCAACTCGCGCGCCGTGGTGGGACGGACACGGCCGACCCGCCGCTTTCCCGCCCTCGGCGCGAGCCGACCGCAACGCGGGGTCACCATGGCGCGGCGTCACCGCAACTGGCGCCGTTCCGCCCGCGCCGCACCTGTAGACATGGGTGGGGGCCGGATTTCCCCGCCGTAGCGTCCCCCGCGGCACGCCCAACGGGGCGGTCTACCAGCCCGTGGCCCCCGCGGGTCGCTGCCCTGCGGCGGCGTGCTGCGCCCATCGCCGGTGGCGGCATCGGCGGCCGCGCGCTGCGCACGGGAGCGGGCAGACATGCGTGCCTGAGGAGGGGTGACGGGAGAAAGCGGGGCACCTTCGCGGGGAGAGCCTCCTCCGGCGCCCGAAAACAGGCCGGTGGTCTGTCTGGTTTCTTCCCTACTGAAGCAGACAGCGCAGAGAACAGCTTATATTCACCCGATCCTTGCTAGCACAAAACCATTCCCGTCCCCCTCCGCTCCACCCCAGACGCCCAGCCTATAACTTGACACTCACCATTGTTTCACACCCCCCAGTTTCCGGTGCACTGGCTGCGGGCGACCTACTTGGTACGGAGCTTCAGTGCCCCGCACGCTCACAAACCTGCGCTGGGTTGCCTGAATATGGCGGTGGGGCGGGACAGCTCGGGGGTGCCTTCGTACCGCGGACACCAAAACACCCCTGCAGTCCTGTTAAAAGATGAGGATAGGGTTGTGTCTGGTTAGTTGACTGCCAGGGTGACTGTGTGTTGAGGGTGGATGAGGCGGTGAGGTGGGGGACGTGTGGATGACACTCGTGGAATGTGCTGTTGTGGTAGGTGGCGGGAATTGAGGCAGGCTTTCAAAAAGTAGTCGGCGGGGTAGGGACGCAACCCAACGACGGCAGCCGCACTCTTGCAACAGCTGTCCATGCGCACCCAGTACGACAACCCCCCGTGCCTCACGTTAAAAAGTCAATGCACATATCTATGCGCATCTATAAGGCGATAGAGCGCTGCACCGGTTTACCATAATGGATGTGGAGCTCGCGCCCGCCGAACCGACCAACACCGCAGCCCCCAAAGCCCCACACTCGCCCGGCCCATACTCCAGATAAAAAAAAATATGCGACCCTCCCGTCCGACAGCACGGTGCCCCTCTTCCCACCCGCATGCAGCGGGCGCCTAACGAGTAGAGGTTGCCGCGCAAAGATGTGGCCGAGCTCCGGCCTTCCCCGTCTCTGGCATGACAACCGCCCGCTGGGCGGTCGGGGGGCGGTCAGGGGGGGGGGGAGAGACAGTATCGGCCGCGCCGCCGACGGCGGTGCAGATGGGGCGGCAGCCGAGCTGCCAGGCTCGCCGCCGCGGCCGACGGGGGTGCTTGTTGCAGCGGCTGCGGCCGCCCGACCCCCGCCCTCGCTCGCCGAAAATGAAGCCCCGTTCTCCTCTGTGCCCGGCCTCCATATCATCATGGAGACGGAGCTGGGATACCCGGCGGTTCTTGAAGCCGTTTCACGGATCCCTTAGGGGCCATTGCAAAATACAACTCACAGACCCCCCAGACGCCGTTGCGGAAAACACTCCCCTAACGGCTCTTGCGGCCCCGACCCGTCTGAGAATGGCTTCTAAATGGCATCGGATCGACGAACCGCCACCCCCCCCAACGTGGCCAGAATCAGCCCTCTTTGCGTCCGGAAAAATGCCTGAGTTGGGCCACGAATGTCGACCAGCGTTCGCGAAAACTTCGAAGTCGATCGACCGACATGGAGTCGCTTTGTAGCGACCCTCCCTCTGCCTTGCCCCAAGCGCCGCTTCTCCGAACTGCCGGCCTGGCAGCTGGGTTGTGCGTCTGCGACAAGGAGTGAATGGAAGAAACATGTGTAATACTATGAACATCGACACAGACACCCCAGACGCTCACAACGCATGGTCAAGCGGCTGTGAAAAAGAGCAGAGAGAGGGCAATGGCGTATGTCCGTCCTATTGACGCAGCCGCGGTACATGATGAGCATATTTTTTATTGCACCAATGAGCCGCATCTGTACAACAAAGCGGTCTTGCGCCAAGTAGGTCAAGTGCGCCTTGAGGGGTTCGTTGAGTGAGTGCCTGTTCTCCGCGGCCGAAGATTTGTGCATCCCCGACCGCGTTGGGTAGGTGTTGGCGTCATACAGTGGGAAGCACTTGCGCTGCACAGCGTGGAAGCGGTCCAACGGCCATGCCGTGTCAGATATCCTGACCAGCCACGGCATTCGCTGAGTGGCATTGCACACCAATTGGCAGGCAGTGTCGAAGTAGACCGTCTTGGGGATCCGCAGGAAGCGGGCGGCCAGCGCCGCAACGATGCCCGCCAGGCTCTCCGCCATCTCTAGGACCTCAAAGCCCAGCAGCATCCCGCAGGGGCAGATGTATGACACGACACCGGAAGGGAAGACAGAATGGGTGACAAAGGCGTGCCTGCGGGCGTCGTCGCCAGCCGCCCGTTCTCCTTCTGTTTCCGCTTCCGCTTTGACATCGTTTTGGCGCTGGGGTGCTTGGCCGTCTGTGACCTGGCCTTGGCGGCGCGCAAGGAAGCCGCAGCCACGTCTTCGTAGGGGTGGGGGCGCACCTGGTCGATGTCGGGCATGACAATGCACGACCGGATCTCAGTCGCCTGGTGGGCCGTCCGGTCAGTCTCCGCCGCCGCCGACTCGAGCCCTGAAGGCAGGTTCGTCCCGGGCCCAACTGGCTGCTGCGCCAGCCACGCGTTGAGCTTGGCGGCATCCGTGTCGGTACACTTAGCCTCGTACAACAGCGACTTGGAGTTCATGGCGGCGCGCCACAGGTCCTACATGTGCAAGTCGGTGTGCAAGCCGAACAACAGCAGCTCGCCGACAGCCCTGCACATCTACAATTCCTCGTCCATGCTCTCGGCGAGCAGGTCGAGCGCCGGCCACGAGACGTGCAGCGCCTGGATGCACTTGGTCATCTTGAGCCACTCTTCCGACTTCTTGACAGAGATAGGGGCCTTCGCTCACTCCGTCAGCGCGGCGACAGGGCAGCCGGCGAAGATCCCGGTCAGCGGCTCGGCGATGAAGGCCGAGAGGAAGTTGAACAAAACGTCGTTGGGACGAGCACTAGGTGCCGGGCGCCCCTGACCGGGCGGGGCCCTTCGGCGTTTGAGCCCTGCGTGTCGATGCGCCGCCAGAGTGGCCGCGCATCCCGCGCACGGTGCATCCCAGGCCCGGCCGCACTGCCGTTTGTGTGGGGCCCCAAGGAGGTATCAGCGCAGCTGGCGACACAAAGGACCAAGAGGCGAAAAGTATGCGCCGGCTGCCGGTCGTCTGCCAAAAAGCAGTCCCGCATGCAACCCTCAGCGGCTTCCACAAGTTCTCCCAGCCGTGAGGGCAGCGCTGATCCCGCGGGCACGGCACAAGCCAGATTGGGACTGTAGATTTCGAGATTTGCCGCTGCGGCCCAAGAACCCATGAGCGCCTCATCCCCCCCCCTCCCCCCCCCCACCCCTCGCTGCCACACTCCGGAACTGGTGCCTCCTGGACTCAACCATGGGCCGTTGGCCAGAGCCGTGTGCGCTCTTCCGGGCATTTCGGTGACCCCAAGGACACGCGAAACGGACCAGGCGACACGCGTGAGGGCTGTTGGACTTGTGCCGTCGGTCTCATCCGCGGTCGGTGCTGTGGCGCTGCCATCGGCGGTCACCCACGCGGCAGGTGCGTCAGGCTCAGTGGTGGGCGGCCACGTCGCTGTGCGTCTACCGAGGTCCATCCACGAGCATGTCGCCGTTCCATTCCTCACGATTGGAGTGTCACCGAGCGTCTCTGGTTGGTCCACCGAGAAGATGTTGGCCGAGCTGCGAGGCAGGTATGACAGCTTTGACTGTGCCTCCCTCTCGCGGTTTGAGTCGCTGCTGACGGCTCATTTACGAGCGACGCTCCCCAGAGAAATCTCATTCGCATCCAAGAACGGAGTCAACCGACGCTACGTTCTCGCAACGGCAGTGGGAACAGGGCCTGTGCGCTCGAGGAGAATGCCGCGCCGTTTAAGGACGGCAGCGACGGTCATCCAGGGTGTAACGACAGCTGACCTGTCGGCCCACCAATCCCCCTTGCTGAAAATGCTGGAGGCGGCACGTGTCGGCAGAGGCATAGCTGCCGTGCCTGTGGGGGGATCGCTGCGGCTGTCTCCTCAGGAGCGGGCCCAGTTTTCTGTCAGACACAATCTCAGCGCGGCATTTGTGTCTCAGCTCCGCCAGGCGGGTGGCGGCAAGGCCAGTGGGTGGGCCTCGCAAGAGGTCTTTCGCAGTGCCATGTCGGCGCTATCCCACGAGCCTGGGCGGCAGGTGTGGTCGGACGACCGGGGAGGGCGCCTGGTGAGCCTACGCGCCACTCTGGAGAGCCTCTTCGAGGAGCTCTCAATGCGTCGCTTCCCATCCCACGGACGCCGGCGGAGCACCTGTCCACTGCGTCGTGCCCCCTTTTCGACATCTACCCGTGCCAGATCGATACAGCACCACTTCATTTGACGTTGGGCGTTACACAAGTATTTCTGCGCTTGGGCATCGAGGCCACGTACGCAGCTCTCGGGCGGGCATCGTCTGTGATAGCTGCCACGGCTATTGGACGGGCCCTGCTTGTCGGAGTGCGCGTCCGACCGGTCGCCTATCACGGTGGTGGCTTTGACGGGCGGGCTTCCCATTGTATTGCGGAGCGGCCACATGTCGTGTGACACGCTCTCGCACCGTACCTACCAGAAAATCATCTGGAAGCCCTGAGCGGTGCGTGGGTGCCATGGGCGGCACTAGTCAAAACGCTCAACCGGGCCCAGGAAGTATCCGTGGAGGAGGCATCCGCCTTTGAGGTTGGTGCGTTGGGCCTGTTCCCCCCTTTGCAAGCCGCCTTCTCGTGGCTGAGCACTACACCCAAGCTGGACGCGCTGGCGCACCACGCGCCAGCGTTCCTCCGCCACTTATGTTCCGTCGGCTTCTACGGAGAACAGGCCCTTGAGGCGTGGCATGGGTGGTGTAACCACAAGAAAGCCCAATGTACGGCCAAATCATTCCTTGGGAAGTGCCTACAATTTGTGCAGCGCGCGGCGCTGGAGCGCCAGCCCTCCGCTGACGTAGCGCTGGACAACGGACAGCATCGGCGGCCTGCTGCAGCCGGCGCGCGGAAGGTTTCCAAGCCAGGCGACGGAAGCCTCCCACAAACCAAAACAGGACCCCGGCAAACGACAGCCGGTCGGGAGAAGGAGATTGCAGAGATGGAGGCCTGGGAGCGGGGTCGGTCGGTCGCGGCAGGCGTGCCGATTCATGCATACAAGAAGAAGCAACAACCACAGGTGGCGCCGCCTCATTCGGCTGCTGAGGGGGAGGTCCTATTCGTGGATGGGACGGACAGCAGCGGGCTTGCTGCGCAAAAGAAAGAAACAAGTGGTGACGGGGAGGACAAGTACCTCTAAGAAGATGAATTGGACCCTGCTGCAGGTTTGATGCTTGGATGAGCCACGTGAGGGAGGGGACTGGAAAATAAAAAACAGAGATGAAAATGGGGCAAGAAACCGCAAGACAAATGGAGCACGCGTCGCCAGAGCGTGGGCGCTCCAGAGTGAAAAGGGACCACACACACAAAGAGAGCCAACTGCGGGGACAGAGAAGCATGCAAGCAGAGAAAGAGGCGTGCCATGCCACGTGCTGCACACACCCCTGCCGTGTTACGCGTGTACGCCGTGACCGGCGCATCCTCTGGCGCCCCCGTGACTCGACCCACTCGCCCCATCTCCACAACACGCTCCTCTCCCCGGCTCCGCACCAGGTGCATCCTGTGACGACTCCGACGCCCCCTCCGCCAACTTCCACTCCACCCTGCAGCGCCAACCACCTTTGGTCGTCGGAATGCTACAGCCTCACTATCTCCTCCCTCGCCACCCTGGAGTGCTGTCTCTGCTGCACATCAAACGTCGAGCATCATGCGTTGTTGAGTTGATTGCTGTTGCCTCGGTTGAACGGTCGTCCTTCATCATGTAAATGGTAGTGCCCCGAGAGAGAGCGACATTGCATTGAACGAGACACAATCCAACAGAGATGATACGGGTGGCGACAGAGAACACCGAAAGAGTATTGCTTAGTGAAACGTCCCGGCCGGCCGTAGAAAGAATAGAAGGTTCATCGACGTGTAAGGGAGCGTCTGTTCACAGAGATAATGATGAGCGAAGCTGTAACAGGCTGAAACAGCTGCCAAAATCCTCACAAAACACACCTTGTCTCTAGCTCGTATAGAGCTTACAAGCCCGCTGTCCGGCAACAGACCGTGAAATGGTCGGTGCTCACCACAAAAACGGGGAGGGAGCCGCCGACCCAAGCCGGCGCGTTGTCCCAGGAGGCGAAGAGGCCACAAGAAATAGTGAGCCAGAAGGAATGGTGCACGGTCGCGGTCGTTTCGTGCAGTCGAAGGGGGGCGGCGAGAGCAGCGCACCAATTCGGACAACAAGCGGGCAGGTGCGGAGCAAGGAGTTGGTCGTCGATCCGGCCGTGGTGGGTGGGGGTGACGACGTCGATTCGGCAGGGGTGGGGGGTGCGGACGTCGATTGTGTGTGTCCACCTAAAGTCGTCGAATGAAGAACTCGGTGTAAGTGATTTTCGCAATTTCAGAACAGTGGATGTCAAAAACAGGACCACAAGAGGCACTGAGGACACAAAAAAATGAGCTGCAAGGGTCTCCAGCGAGTCGGGAGAGCTTTGCCGATTCTCGGTCGTCAGGCAGTTGTTCAGCCAATAGAATGGCTCCATTTCTATCCACGACCAATGGATAATTCATACGTACCTCAGAACCCGGAAGACGCCTCTCGGGGCATATTAACTGGGCGTGCCGAGCAGCGGCGATCGGGAAGCCAAATCAAGCTGTATACCGGAACCCGGGCCACTTTGCGTCCGGACTCTGGACCCGTCACAATGTAACTGGGGGGAGTGTTGAGCATGGCTCAGCGATTTCATTGATCGAGTACTTACACGGTAAAGCATTGAGACTCAATTTGGGTACTTACATTTGCATTTGTTGTATGGTTTGTACTTGTATGTCCTTGATTTGTTGGTCTTGTAGTGGGCACTCTCTGCTGGGGTGAGCTCGGGGGGGGAATTGTGTGGGGAGGTGCATGCCCCGTTGTAGGAGGTGCGCCGGGGCTCTCGCGCACTGAGAACTGTGGCACATTGGTGTGCTCCGAGAGCGGGCTTCCCGATGACCCGGCATGGGGCCGCCTGGGGTATACTCGGTGGCTGGACACGACCCAGGACCTTTGCCATGATAAAGCAATGCACCCACTCGACCACGCCGACTTCACACCCGCCTCCCCGTGCTTCTCTCGAAGCCAGCCCGGTGAACTTGGCGCCGACAACCCCATCTTCTCGGGTTGATCCTGTGACCCCCGTGGTGAGTAGTGTGGCCCGGGTTGCGACGTCCAACAGATTTCCGTTGGCCCCCTCGGTGCCCTACTCGCTCCCATAGGATATCTCGGCGACGCTTGGCCTCGAGAGCGAGATTTGACTGGAGCGTCTTGTCGGCCGTCTCCGTGGTCCGTCGGCTGGGCTTCCCACCAGCGGGCTCTTGGTCTCCACGGTCGACCTTTTTGGGAGCTTGGCCAACGACTTCTTCACCTGAGCGGAGACGCACCCGGTGGAGGACCCCGACGCTCTGGAGGGGGTCCGTCAGGGGTGGTCCCGCTCAGGCGTGAACGACCAGCTCTGGTTCCCACAGGATTACATCCGTCCATCTTATTCGTATTCGCTGAGAATAACTGCGTTCGTGCAGTATTCGTATCCCATACACTAGTCAGTCGCAGCAAATATCATTTCCGGGCTGTCCGCGACCAGCGGATTATATTTTACTCTGATTAAATATATTCCAGTTGAGGAAATCCGGCCTTGACGGGGACGCGCAATCGGTGCGACACCTGCGTCAGTGCAGCGTGGGACAAGTTTCCACGTCGGGTCATCAGCAGGCAGTCATGAAACGAAACGCAACTACCGCGTGATGGGCCACCGACCAGCACGCTGTCACTACCGTCTGTCCGCACATGCTGGGCGCGCCGGCCCGAAGAGCTCCTCGGCACGTCCTCCGCGTCGAATCTGCTGTTCGCCATCCCTTTTCCACTACTAAACTCACCGAGCCCCTTTCCTGAGGCATGGCATGATCTTTGCCAAGTGCCACAAGCGGCTGCGGCTCTTCCGAGGTGGCGCCGTTGCCGTCCTCGCGTGTTCCCGCTGCGGCCGTGCAGCAGCGTCTTCCTCTCGGCTCGCCGCTTGAAAATGAGGAGGATCCGCCGATAACGGCGGCTCCGCCTGTCGCATTGGGCTACCTTTCTGCTGGAGTGGGTCCGTACGCATCGACGCCATCTCTGGCGTGCCCTGAGCGCAATATGCGCAGCGGCCAAGAATGGCTCCCTCTCCAGGCCGGCGGCAAGTCCTGGACGAAGGACCCGAAGGCAAACCTCTTCTTAGACACATTTAACGGCGGCTCCGAACACCAGAGAGGCCTTTTTGTCGTCCTGCGCCATGTGTGCACCCTGGAGGGGACGACATCAATGTACCTATTTCGTGGTGGCAAGTCCAGCAACGCTTGGCAGCACTTTGACCTTGTGGCCGGATCAAGGCTCTCAAATGGCGTGCAGCGGAGCCGACACGGCGCCGTGTCGTCCTACCGCAAGGACGGAAAAGATGCGACTAAGGTCCACGGCGGTGCAGCAGAGGGCCCCATGTCGCAGTATCTGACGGCCTCCCGCATCCGCGCCATGGGACCAGCTCAAGCCCGACCTCGTCACATTCGCTTCGTGCTGATGCTGGCCATGACACCCTCTCGGTTCTCCCTTTCCGAGAACTCGTACTTACAAGACCTTGTGCGGGGGCTTGGGGTCCCGTACGCCGCAAACTCGACGGCTGGCGTACGTGATATTCCACTGGACCTGTTCCAATTTCTGTCAACTTCTCTGCGGAGCGAGGTGCGTCAGCTCCAACTTCGCTGTGAGGGACTGCCGTTCTTTCGCCTCGTCAGGGACCTCTGGACCGAACGCCACGGGTCCGGATCTTACGGCTCTCTCGTCCTGCGGTGTGTTAACCCAGACGGCTTTACCATTCGCGAGCTGCACCTCGGCATCACACTCTTCTGCGGCCGGCGCGATCATGACAACATCAAGAGGTGGGTGCTTCACCAGCTCGCACGATTTGGAGTGAAGCAGCAGGAAATTAGCTCGTCCACAACCGAATCGGGCAGCAACGTAAAGAAGGCCTTGAGGCAGGTGTGCCCGCGCTGGATCCCTTGTGCGGCTCACGCGGTGCACTTGGCCGTCAAGGCCTCGCTAGGGGCTACGCGTACATCATCGGCGTCTAGAGATGCTCGGCAGGGAGACACGCTGTCGTCTCGGTCAGGTAGCAAGAATTTCGCCGCAAGCGAGCTTCTGGGTCGTACACGCAAGCCGACTGCGCAGTTTCACAAATCACCGACCAGTGTGGCCATGCTGAACGCTGGACCGATGCCGGGAGATCAAGGTCCTCTTAAGTTACTAACAGAGTCCCCTGCGCGATGGGGCTGCACCTACGCGTCCCTTGTGCAGCAATTCACGCTGATGACGCGGCTAGTCGTGTGTAAGAAGCTTTTATAGCCTTCGGCAGCGCAAGAGAGGCGCTACATTGATCTGGCTGACTGGGAGGCGGGGCGGCACCTGAGTAGCGTCCTTCAGCCATCCTACGAGGCATCCACCGTCATGCAGAGCGCTTCAATGACAGTAGCAGATTCGTTCAAGCTCGTCCACTGGCTTCATGGGGCTATGCGCGTACTGTCGTACCCGTGCCCGATCAACTTCACCGAGCCGCTTGCCGTCGGGCGCGACGCCATCCTCTCCATTCTGGACGCAGACAATGGCGGTACCAATGCCATGGAGCCCGACAGCTGCCTTTCCGAGCACGAGCAGGTGTAAACGACGAGCACCCGCAACGCGGCCACATTGTGCCCTGAGGCAGCGACGTTTGTTTGGCTGATTCAAGACTAGTTAGACGAGCGCTTTAACAGCATTGAGGACAAGACAAAAAACTGGCTCAGGAAAGAAGTAATTTTGGCTACAACGCTCGTCACGCCAGGGGGCGGATCGATGCTGAGAAAGGTTTCAGCACGTGGTAGTCACGGCAATCTGACTGCCCGCGCGCGGGCGGCTACTGAGACAACCTGCTCGCTCCTCAAACCCGAGACGCCGGGCGTGACCACGTGAGATGGCGAGGTCGAGAACGAGCGCAAAAAGTGCTGCACGACGCTGGTCGGATGCGACTCGGAGGACAGTCGCACCGGCGGAGACGAAAGTCCCGCCGACCTCTCCATTCAGGAGCTTGACCGCTTCTTGACCACAAGCGTTCCGTCGGACGTCGACAGTGCGCTCTCCTTTTTGGCAGAGCACCGCGAGGAGTACCCGCTGCTCCGTTTAGTCTCCTGCTCTTTGTTGGGTGCATCGCGGTCATCCGCTGCATCGGAGCGGGATTTCTCCGTTGCTGGACTAGTCCTTCACAAGGACCGGTCGACGCTCCTGCCTGAGAATCTGGAGATGCACGGCTTGGTTCGCTTCAATGCGCAGCTCCATCCATCGGACCTTTCCCTCATTCCTTACATGTCACAAGCCTCGCGCACTGGTGCTTGTTTTGACATGCAACCCCTGCCCTCTGACCCTCTGTCGGCGGTATGAGTGCCGTCAATTCCTCTGAGGGCTAGAGTGATACCTTCTTGGATGAGTCTGAGTTTGCTGAGAGTTACTAGTCCTGCCGGTTGTCATGTGTAGCTCGGGCATTGTTTAGGTTCTTTAGAAGGGTTCCCATTTTTCTGAGGCTGTGCATCTGACGAGGCCGTCCGTATTTTTCCGTATAGCGGAATCCTTCTTCCTCAAGCGGTCATCACAATCGATACCCTTTCATAGAAGGCTGCAGCAATGGTCGCCGTTTTAAGTCGCACGGCGTCGCCGAGGTAATGTCGACGCTCGCGACAGTGTGACAGACAGCTTGACATGTGGACAACACAGCTACGAGACGGGTGACGTGGCCCCACTGACGGGCATGAGGCTGTCAGCCATGCGCCCTGTTTTCTGTTGGGGCATCAAAAGCGGAATCATGAAGCCAGCACCAAACGACAGCGCTTGGTGGCGACGTGCTCAGGTCTGTATATAGGCTCCACCTCGGCGGACAATGAAGCGAGCCGGATGCGTGTGCGCACACGAACAAAAGTCATTGCCCATCCAACAGCAATTCTCTGGGTAAAACCATATACAAAAGACATGTCTGTGTTCTGGCAGTGCGGTGCCTGGAGAAGCACGACAACCATGAACCAAGAGCATGGTGATCCAAAGGCTTGTTGAACATGCTTTGACATGTCAGAAGTAGCGATGCAGGCGTCTCAGCAGTTTCCAGTGCTACCGTCGTCTTGCAGGAACGTTTTCCTGGAAACCTTTGCATCTCCAGTTGGAACAGTGTTGTTACCTGTCACAAGAGGCACGAAGATGAGACAAGGTGTCTCGCTCTTTGCAATTCTAGGTGACAGAGCGCCAGCAGAGTAGCCAAGTGCTGCCAAGTCTTCTTTGGGCTCAGGCCCGTTACTGTCCCGGCGTGTCAGGAGCGCGCAACGCATGACCAGAACTACAGCTTATTCGCACATGCTGGCACACAGAGACATGGCACGCTTCCGCGCGTCACCGGCGGCAGCCGCGCCGGCGGCGACGAACCCCGGTGGTTCTTTGGGGTCGGCGGCGGCATCCGCCGCCACCGCAGTACTTTTAGCAGCGCTCCCAAGAAGTCCCCGCGGAGGACGCCGACGCGGTTGCTGCGGGCTGGCACCAGGACGCTCACGCAACCACCTTTGCGGCAGCGCAAGGCGGCCAAAATGACCGACGGGCTTGTCTGTCTCCACCCGCGTGTCCTCCGGGCAGACATGACACAAGTTTGGGGCGACGCCGTCCACAACCCCCGGCGTCAATGTTATCGTATCGCCTGCCCGGGAGGCTGATATTAATGCCACTGTTCCGTCCGCCAACGCAGTCTGCTGGTATCTCGTACCGTGACACCGCACAGCTCACAGAGATGCTCCGCGCCAGCAACGACGTGGCCATTGAGCTGGCGCCGGCGGAGCGGCACAAAGCTGTTCTCGGATAGGGTCAGACCCAGCGCTACCAAAAGGAGTCTCTCCGAGGAGACAGAATCCACTATAGAGCCGATGGAGGACACAGAAGTGCGGATATTAGGCAGTCACCTACCACAACGACAGATGCAAGAGCGAAGCAGCGGAAATGGAGTGGTCCGTCTCTGGTAGCGTCGGGCGGGACAGAATGACGCGCCACTCGAGATGTATAAGTCATTACCCACTTGTCGTTAATGTTCATGACGATGGTCGCCGTCGTCACTGGCTCAGCGCCACTCTGGCATCCACTGATTCTGTTCTGCTGTTCCGAAGATATCAACAATGTCGTCGCCTCCTGCCCCCGCTATGAGCGATTCTGGCATCCGCTAAATACTAAATATGGAGAATAGGAACAATGTCGTCCCGCATGCCGCCAGCTGTGAGCGCCTCCGGCAAGAAGAGACATGCTACATTTAGAATTATCGAGATGGTCGTCGCCTCAATTAAATTTTATCAACAAGGTCGTCGCCGCGATCGATTTGTGCTTCACCGCCATGCGTGACCAACGGTCGCGACAAGGGCAGACTGCGTGTGTGGACGCCATCGTGACGTGCTCGCCACACCCACAGCACGTCGCCCCGTCATGGAACCCTCGCGTGCGACGCTCTCCGGGGCACGCTCGGGCATCCCTCCCGGTAAAGACACGTTGCCGCATCACCTTGACACGCGCACAAGGCGACGCGGTGCACCGCCGGTGCACGGTACCTTGCGCTTTGCTGCAAGGAAGGAACGGGCCGCAGCGTGGGAACCCGCGCTGCGACGCGGCGCGCCGGTTTTTCTTCTATCCCCCTCCAAGATGGCGGTCAAGCGATGCCGGGTGGTCATCAAGGCTCGCTTCCGCGCCAGTGTATCCGCCCGTGTGCGGGCGGCATTGGCTGAGGCGGAATGTGCAGCGGCGGCGGCAGAGAGCGCGGTTGCCGAAGGGGACGAGATCTTACGACCGGCGGGAGGGCCTGTGGCGGGTACTGAGGCTGCGTCTGAAGAAGGCGACGGGCCAGCGAGGACTGTGTGTATGTTGGCGCCGGGCGAAAATAACACGGACGTGGGGTCCTCGAGATTGGAGGAGGGCGAGATCCTGTTCGAGGGACGAGCCTGCGGTCCCCGGTACCCTTCTGTCGCTAGGGTTAACGCCCGTACCGCTTCGGAGGAGGAGCTGTCTGCGGCGTTCCGCGACGGCTTTCGCCAACATGGACCCGGCATCTTTTTGGAGGAGGAGCTCGTGGGAAAAGCTGCGTGCGTCGAGGTCGCCAAGGCGACGCGTTCCGTGACGGCGGCTAAGGCCAATGCCATGTTCAAAAATCAGTCCGTCTACATGATGGAGGAGCTCCAGCAGTCCGAACCTGACAGTGTCAAGCTCCTACGCCGGCAGGCTCTACTGGCGGGACCTGGGCTGATCAACCTTGACGACATTCTGAAGCAGCTGCGCGCCATCCTCTTCGCGGTCATTCGCGTGCAGTAGGAGGCGTCGCAGCCCAAAGCCTTCCTAACCTTAGGGGGTGCGAAGCGACAGATGCAGGACGGTGATGTCGCTGATCCGGAGGGCATCCCCCCATTGTTTTTTGGTGTCATCTTCGCGGTCGACGGCGAGTCCTTTCTGGACTCGTGGCCGGGAAACTTCTGCGATGACTTGTGGCCGGGTGAAGACGTCGTCACTGTGCGAACGAGCGCGTTCCTGCGTTTTCACATCCCGTTGCGTGCGGCTGCTGTGTTCAGGGTCGACACGGTGCATCGGTGGGTGGAAAACCCCAACCCGCGCAAGATTTTTCGGCGGATTCATTTGTACCTGACGCGGCGCAATGTCACTATGAGGGAGGGTTGGCAGAACGCGACCCATCCTGTCGCTGAGAAGCCACGATGGGTGGGTGTTGAGGGGGTCGGAAAATGATGGGCTTTGTTAGTCGCGTGCACATTTCTTTTCCGTATACTATGTGCCACGCTCCAAGACCTGGAATGAAACGCGAGGGTCAATCCAGACTTACAACCAGCCTGCACGACCCCTCCCCGACGCCACTGTACACCTCCCTTCACACGCAGTGGCAAGAGCGGCATGACAGCCACAACTTGGTCTGGAGTGCTGGAAAGACAGCTGCCGCCGGCGCCGGGGCATTCGGTAGTGGGCGTATTGTGTACGGGACTGCGGCGGGCTTCGGTGGCTCCAGCTCCTCGGGGAGTTGCTGTGCCTTTGCCACAGGTCTGCTTGACGCCCCTGCAAGCGGCCAACCACAGCGGCTCCGTTCGTCACGGCTGCGTGTGCTGCAAGCAGGAAGGCGCATTGAGCTCACGATGGCATCAGCGCAAGTGCTCCAGTCGCATGCGCTGCGATCGCTCGGGGCCCCGCGGTGGAGGTCCGTCGTGCTGGTCCCGCACCCTCCCACTGGCTGGCTGAGGGGCCAGCAGAGACCGCATCGCCTTGTCACAGTCACGGCTGCGCCCCGGGTGTCGTTTGTATCCCCCCCTTTCCAGTGCGAGCCCATATCGGCCGCTGAGATCAGCTGTCTGAGATGACGACACGCAGTTATGTCTCCGCCGTTGCATCCGAGCTTTCCGGAGCAGATGCCGGCGCGACGGCGCCCGAGATATATTTCTGTAGATACTGAGAGCGCTTGCGGAAAGTAGCGCGGGAATCAATGACGTAGCCGCGGCGTCGCAGCCGCGCTGTAAGCGGCCGTTTCTGTCGTTCCGGCAAGTCCTGGCAAAGAGGCGCTCGTTTGAGTTCTGTTGGCACAGAGAGCGATCGCTTTGAATAGGGCCTCTCTAGATTTTGGCCGAACGAACACAGGCCAGGACCACGCCGCGTGGGCAGCGCCAATGCGTGCCCAACACCCCAGCCGCGCCGCCCGGCTGGGAGACGCCGCTCGGAGATGGGCTGGCCCGCCAGCCTTCAGCTCACCCGCGCCCCCGCCGCCCGTCACCGACACCACCTCCGACACGCAGCCTCACCGTGGGAGCTTTTTATCCCCCTCTCAGCAGCGAAAAACGGCCCCGGAGCAGCTGATTGGGCGCCCGACACGGGCGCCATGCGGCGTTTGCGGGGAGGAAGCCGCCGTCTCCGGTGTGTTTTCAGAAAGCTCGTCGCGGCCGGTGACGGGCTATCAGGTGGCCCGCGCTGCTCCGAGGCAGCCCCCCCGCGTCGTCACCGCCCGGTGGACGGAAAATGCATCGTCCGCTGAGATGGTGCTCGCCCGTCGGTTGGCGGCTCACCTCCCGCCGCTGACGGTGTGGCCGCCACGCCCTCGACCAGCGTCGCAGCGCGGACGCCCGTCACGCCCACCTGACCCTTCGGCCTCTGACTTACAGATGCGGTTCTCAGCATGTTCCCCGCCGACAGCGAGGGGTCTGCCGGGGGATGGTGCGACTGGGCAGACGGCGCGGGGGCGGGTCGCTGCTACTGCCGCTTCGTCGGGGCCGTTGCGGCGGAGGCGGCGGCGGGTGGTCCGCCTGACTCTCCCGCGTCTGCTTGGTGGCGGTGGCGGCGGCGGTGACGGGCGACTGCCGGTCTCACCGCCGCCGGCGCTTAGTATGGGTGCCCTCGCCGCCGACACTGTTTTTCTGTGAGCGGCGGCCGGCCACTTGACAGCCGCCATTAGGCGGCTTCGCGCGAGTCTCGGCGCCACGCGGGGGGACGCGCGCCTGGAAGTGCTGTCAGCGGGGGCGTCGAACCCGGCGACGGCGGCGGGCGGGGGTTGGGCGTCTGCGACGGGGGTGGCAGCAGGGGCGACGGCAGTATCAGAGGCGGAGATGCAGGACCGCCGCCCAAGCGGCGGCCAGTGGCACTGGCCGCGTCGGCGGGGGGCGAGTGCAGCGCCCCGCCGCCGCCCGCGTCGTTCGACACGACGGTGGAGTCATGAGGGGCGGGCGGCGTTGCGTGTCCCCCGGGGAGTCCGCGCTCACCCCCCGAGCTGCCTACCGCCGAACATGACGGCAGCAGTGTCTCTGACGCTCACGTTTGCGGCGGGGGGGGGGTCACCGGCAGACAGCGCGCCGGCGGCGGTGGTGCGGCAGCGCCGGTGTGGTGGGCGCGGAGGTCAGCGTGGAGTGCGCCGTACTATGGGTGACGGAGAGCTTAAATTTGTGCAGCGGGCGCGTGCGCGCGCGCCGCACGTGCGACACGCCTGCGTGGACTTTGAAAGCACTTCACAGGCGCAGGGGAAGACTGTGCACCTTTTTTGTAATGTGCATGCATGTATTGGGGGCTGGACGATACTAGGCACAGGCGTGCCCGCCGTCGCGCGCTGCGGGCCGTAGCAAGCGGCCGGGGCCAGCAGCCGTCGCCCTTCGGCTGCCCATAGCCGCCGCTGCCGCGCGTCCCCGTGCCTAGCGGCGGATCGCTCACCAGAGCCGCTGCCTCTGTAGACGCCGCAGCCGACGACGCTGCCGCGGCGGGCGGGTACGCGACACGCGCGCAGCCGATTATTAAGCCGCGGCCCTCGTTCTGTTCCTGGTTTTCGGTGGCAGCGCTGTCCAAGACCGCTGCCGCCGCATCAGGTTCGCTGGCTGTGACTTCGGCAGTGGTCGGCCGTGGCTGCGGCAGCACGATGGGCGCGTCAAAGTCGTCGCGCCCGCGCGCGCCGTGGTCTCCATAGTCGGCGCGGTGGCCGAACAGCATCACAAATGCGCCGCTTTCAGAGTGGAGCTCGAGCATGGCCGGCAGCGGCGGCAGGGGCGCCCCCCCTTCACCCCCCTTCGGGCGGCGGGCGGCCACCGCCGGCGGCGCCGGCGCCCACCCCGTCCGACGACCGTGGCGACATAGTCGGGCGCGGGCTGCCAAAACGCCCCAAAAGCAACGCCGCTGATTTCCACAGCTGCGGGTGGTCGGTGCCTGATTCCACCTCAAACGGGCGACCCCGCTCCGCCGCCGCGCCAACTGCGCGAGCATCCCCGCCACGGCTCCCGCGCGCTGTACGTGTAGCCGGCGACCTCGGCTACGCAACTGTTGTTTCTACCCCCAGACCCCTGGTGACCGAGAAAATGAGGGAGGCAACCAAAACTAGAGAATAGACAAATTCAACTGGCAACACCCCATTGTCCCTGCGTGTTCCGATTCGGACAGGAAAAGCCTCCCGACTACGCTCCCGCACACTGAAGACCCCACTGGCAGCGCCGCCCTCACCGCACAAGGCGCACCGAATCGAGCACGGCGACGCCGGCGGCGACCCCCCCGGCCTCCACGTCGGCGCGCTTCCTCTGCAACAGCGTTCCAGCCGCCTCGTTGAGGTTCACCTCCCCCTCCGCCGTCTCCAGGTAGGTGCTAAACTCGCCAAGCTCCGACACCACTTCCCCCGACCCCCCCACGCCGCCGCGGACAGCCACATTTCTCCCGCGCACCGGGTGGATGCGGCGCATCAGCACCCACCCCCCCCGCTCCGTCGGGCTCATACACTCGAGCGCGGTGACGGGCGGCACGCGCACGACAAGCGCGTTAGTTTCCGCGTCGAGTGTTCCCCACGCGGTCATCTAAGAGTGGCTCACCCGCTGCAGCGGCACCGCCCCGCCGGTCGATTGGAGGAGCGCCAAGCCGAGCAACGTCTGATCATACACATTGCGCTAGCCGGGCTGCAAGAAGACAACGGGGAGTGCCAGAAACGAGTCGGCGCCGGCGAGACCCCGCCGAACATCGTCAAAAACGTATTCGGCGTGAGCGGCGGCGAGGGCAGACGCCAGCTGCGCCTCCACGACGTTGGCCGGCAAGTCGTCGGCAGTGACGCCCGGCTGGCCGCGATTCGCCGCAAATGTCAGGGCGTAGATGGCACGCACGCGGGCGCCGAGGCAGCCAATGAAGGCGGCCATGATGTTGAGTTCCACTTGGAACAGCGTCGG
>Ga0209186_1001083_pt1 | contig 20688 bp, 25 predicted proteins | sample SidtaG_FD_187426 | JGI IMG/M metagenome (GOLD analysis project Ga0209186, IMG submission 187426) | Marine algal microbial communities from Sidmouth, United Kingdom - Sidmouth_Male2 metaG (SPAdes) (version 2) | ecosystem: Host-associated > Algae > Red algae > Unclassified | place: Sidmouth...
GCACCGTGGGCATCGCCGAGAAAGAGCTCGTTCGCCGCCCTACAGTCGCCACCCCCCCCCACCCCCCCGCCCCCCGCCCTATCACCTCCACCACCCTCCCCAATCGGGGACCGAACGTGAAGCTCCACGATGTAAGTATGATGCAAGGCTGTCGTAGTCCGACTGTTGTACGCACGGCTCGAAGAGCCCGCCTCCCGCGCCCATTAGCCGAGACGAGAGGATTTCATCCTCCGTAAAGGCGTCAGACTATTCACAGAGATATCGTTCTGCATTGCAAGGATCAGATGCCGTATTTACTGCGAGTTGTTCATAGTTGCCAGACAAGCCCGTCATGAACGGGACCGAGGTGATAGTGCGATGTGCTCTGGTTCTGTCACTTCCGCGCAGTCCGCGGAGCTCAGAGCCAAGCTACGGGCGTTAAGCGGCCTTTATTCTTGTCGACCTGCACCGGTACAATGCTTTTTCACAAACATGTCGTTCACTTCTAACTTCGGAGCATGCTCTACAAGAGAACGGCCCTGACGGCCTCTGGAGTGCGATCTCCAGCTGTTATTGGAGGCTTCTTCCGTGGCGTACCCCTGTCATTTTATCGCACACTGACTGTACCGGCTCGTAGTCTTGCTATTGCAAAGCGCCCAATTTTGGCCGATCCGAACAGGAACACACGCACGAGGGGACGAGAACAGGAGTGCGAAATACGGACTGACAGCCTTTGAGGACCAAATCACACTACATCTGAGGCTCTGTTCTTGGAAACATCTGAGTGGGAATCGAGCTGCCAGAGATTTGATGAACAGGGGGCTGCCTGGCTGCCCTGCCACGAGCGATTTGGTCCGAACATGACTCGAAAAGATTTGAAGGTTGCACAAGGTGCACCGCACTCTTGTTGCGCTTCATGTCTCCGAGGCAATTCTGCCTGGATCGGGCCTGTCTTGCACAACTGCGGGGCCTCGGAGCCCGCATCTGATGCGGATCCAAGGCAGAACGCCCGAGACACGACGAGAAACGACGAGAAACGAAGGGAAACGACGGGACGGCAAGAGGGCCCGAACGACCTTGGTCGGGCGGCTGGACACGCCATCTGTCGAAAGGGGACCTCTTTACAGCGCCTCATTTGCTGATTGGCTGCAACGCAAAAACCTTGCACATGAGATTCGGTCGCTGATTGGCTGTCTGTTGCTGCTTGCGCGTTGTCGTCTTTCTTCGCCGCGCCACGCCCAGTTAAGGGCGGACATTCGGATGCGGACACGTTGCATCATTACAGCGTACACGTGAAACCCGTACCGTCTCCACGGTACCAAGAGGCGTGCACATAAGAAGAGCAAAAAAGCAGGTAAAAAGCAGATACTTCTGTTACTGATCGCGAGGTACAATGATAGAGAAGCTCGTGGTGAATATTGCTACGTGGTTTGCAACCCACTTTTGACGTCCTCGTTTTCTTGTAGATGCTGCTCTTCTCACGCTACATCTGATGAAAAGATTGTCCCACCTTGACGCATTGATGTCACCTCGTTCCCCATCCGTATCATGGAATCCAAGCAACTACCCCCCCCGTCCTTCGATTATAGGCTCGTCCAAAAAAGAAGACCATCCAGAGTCATCATAATGCTCAACTTGGCCCGGTCTGCAACGAGCGTGATGGCGACCCGGCTTGCTCCAGATCGACGCGAATCGCATGGTTCAATAGGCAGACTTTCGATTTATCGCATTTGGTAAAAAACACGTGTGCTGTGAATGCTCCTGAGACGCCCTGATGCGCCTGCTGCAAGCTACGGTTGGGACACGTCTTCAGAAAGCTGGTTCCAACCGCTGGACAAGTGAAAAATGTCTGACACCTACCAATCTGGCCAATGAATGGCCGGTAATCCCAATGTCCGAAAAAGGGGTGTCTTAACTGGGCGTGGCGCCGCTGTCCCCACCCCCCAAGTGGCACCACAGTTGGGTTGATTGTTCACGCCGCGGCAATAGAGAGGAAAAGACTGCCCACGTAAGGGGAGAGTGACGATAGAGTGAAGAAAACAATGGCGCTTCTGCCTGGGGTATTTTTTAGCGCGATCCAAGAGCAGATCTGACTCTTCACGCCCTCCCCCCTCGACCGCCGCCGTCTATGCTGCCCGCCAGAACGCCCTACTCAGGCCCTGTCTAAACGGCGCGTGTCTCAGCACGTGTTCGGCCAAAGCAGTCCGTGTCTGAGCACGGCTGGGATGCGGCTGTTTTAACGAGGCATTCGGAAACACGTCAGCCAGAGAACTTCGTCTTGTCCAGAACAGATGCTACTTTGTTTCTCATGGGGGTTTGTGACAGCGCTGTGGCCAGTTGGGCTGGTCTGCACGTGTTCAGTGTGCACGGGAAATCGAGAAAAAACCCGTGCACGTGCGTCGTGCACGCTGGTAAATTTGCGTAACTGCCTCTCAGACACAAGAAAGTCCAAGTGCACGGAAAGCGCTCGCAGTCGCCGCGAGCACGAATGCACGCGTCCCATTGGTCAGACACGCCGTGCACGTGCTGAGCACGCTCGAACATCGCCCGTTTAGACAGGGTCTCAGCGGCAACCAGAATGCCCCACGTTACCCAAACACGCATAAGTGGACGGTAGACTCAAAAAAGAGAGGGGCAGGTAACAGTGACGACTCAAGCATAGTATACAGGCTGATGCCACATCATGTTCACCACGGCCAATGCACGCCAACGCGAGAAGGGACAACGACACAGTCACAGAGCGCAACATTAAAAATCGCGCCTACCGCCATATATTCAGCACTTACGTGCCCCCCTCCGACCCCCCCCCCGCCCCCCCCGAAAAGAGAAGCCGACCCCCTGGAGTGCGCCAACGCCACATACCTCAAAGACACAGTCTGTTCGAGCCAAAGGAGGGCAGACGCCCACGATCGGCGGAGCGAGGGGGGCGCCGGCGATAGTGACGGGCGGGGGTATGGGTGGGGGGCGGGGGGGGTGGGAGGGCGGTGTGCGGCGCAGTGGTCGGCACGACGGCGGCCGAATCGCAGACCGCCGGCTCTTGTACCACTTCCAGTTCCAATCTAATTCTCTAGCCGACTTGCTGTGAAACCTGCCTCGACAAATGCGAGCTAAGTGCGGAGTTATCACGAAAGTTTGAAAACACATAAGTGCTTGTGTCAGGGTTGTAAGTTCATGTTGAATGTACAGATGGTTCGATGAATCAGGTTGATTTCAAGAAATGAACCAAACAAAACGGTAAACGACTTGGTTGTATTTCTTCTTCCTCGCCATGATATTCAAGAGTTTCATTGGCGCCACTTCCGTGCAGTTAGCTTTATCGTTCGCCGCTGTACACTGAGACTGGACACTCCCTCGTTCTGGGCCCCTCGGGGCCCGGAACGCGGGAGTGTCCAGTCTCACTGCACTGTACTCACAGCTGCGCTGTGAGAGCTTGTCGCGCAAACAGGACGCACCTGCGACGCTGGTGGCAACAACCTCACCCCCACATCTGAGCCTGGACTCGGGTGTCTGGTTCGCACTCTCACAGCGAGCTCGGCGACTGCAGCAGCACATCGTTAAGTACTGTGAAATGTGGCACGTTGAGTACCACGTGTACCAAGTACGCTCTTCGCATTGTTAGGTTCAACCTGAACGCTCCACCGTTCAAGTGAATCAGGTTGAATTCCGTTCATGTTTTGTAAACCAAACCAAGCGCTGACAACCCTGGCTTGTGTTCCTGTTCGGTTCGGCCAAAATTAGGCGGTCTGCAATTCAGTCGACGGAAGCCGAGAGAGCAGTCCGAGCACCAGTTGATCCCGTCCAAGTGCTCTTTTATCGCGCGGCATCATCAGGATGGCCAGAAGTCTCTTTGAAAACTTGTTCGAAGAGCGCTATACCCGCCCAGTTTTTGTGGATGAGTGCCCAGAGAGCCCATCACATGGCTGTAGCACCGACTGCAGCGCTTCCCGCCGTCCGCTCAACGGGTTAGTGCCGTCCATTGAGAGTCTAAATCCACCTCGTATTTAGCACTCAATCGTGGCTAGTGGAAACTGTTTTCTCTGTCAGATCTACTTGGTTGTCCTTAAGGTGGTCCCGACGCGACTTAATGGAGGGAGACATGTGACCACTGCGAGAAAACGTGCTGTCAAAGCCCAACGAGAATGGCGTTCGTTGGAGCTCGGTTGGGCCCCGTTGGGCCCGAGCGGAGCCCAACGGTTTCACGTTTAGTTGGAGGAAAGACCCAACGGGTCGTCCGTTGGGGAACCGTTGGGCAGCGTTGAGAATCTTAATCAAAGCTGACGGTTGGTCTTTCGAAGTGTGGCGTCAGCTGTCAGCGATGCGCAGACGGGGTGGCCCACGTAGAACGGGTCCTGCGACTCGCGACTGCGGTGGCCTGTCTGCAAGAATGAAATTCAGCAAGGGACCAAAAAATGCCAGGACACAGCAGAGTACCGCAAAGGTCGACGCAAGCAAACAAAAAAACATACACAACGACACCACACATGTCCCACGACAACGCAAAAGAGCAAGACCGCCACGGCGACCGCCAGTCCACCCCCATAGACGGCACAACCCCCCTTCGGTTGAAGTCGAAGGTGGGGGACTTCGGGCGCGTGTGGCGATGGACGGGGCTGGGGACTAAGGGACCGTCCTACATTGGGCGGGGGGGTACGAAGTGAAAGGGATTACGGTCGGGTCTCGGATTGAGCCGGAATTGATCCGTATTGATCCAGACCGGTGTGTGCGCACGGTGGAATTCGGTTCCCACCGGGCGACACTCCCCCGCTGAGGTGGGCGAGCGGCACCTCGGAGAACGGGAGTGGCCACCGACGCCGGGAGGGCGGCGGGGAGGACTGAGGGACAGTGGCACCGTCAGGGGCAGTGCGCTGGGGATGGATAGAGGGGGACCGCTCGGCGCGGGGGGAGGGCGCCAGCGGTCGGTGGAAAGAGTGACCAGAGTCGTGGCGGGCGTGGCGGTGACCAGCCAAGGCCGGGTGTTGGCACGCCGCGACGGGGACCGTAGCGGGGGGAGCGACGCGGTACTGAACGGGCACCCAAGGGGCGGGCGCCCGTGGCGGGGAGTGGGCGGCGGCGCTGGGGCGGCCGCCTCTTGCCTCCATCTCCGACCGCATGCCCGTGGGGGTGAGGGAGCGAGCGGGGACGGCTTTTTTTGGCGTGGGAGAGGTTTTCTAGGACCGCGTGGCCCCGGTATATTAATGGGGGGGACGGGCGGGAGAGGCCAGAGGAGGAAGAACACGACATACGTTGTCGCGACCACGGGGAGAGTGACGAGTCGGGGTTGCGGCTAACCCCCTTCGTCGAAGTGCTCAACACCTACCACCAGCCTCACCATCCGTGGAACGCGGTGCACAGTCGCTCCGGGTCTACCGCCTGCTGGATGAGGCGCTCTACCTGCACTGGCACGTCGTGCACGTGATTGTACTCAAAGTCACGGCCGGTGAGCCTGTTTGAAACGCGCTGGATGGCCGCCACTGCTTGCCGGTTGACCGCCTGATTGAGCCCTGCACGTATTGGGCGCTGCCGTCGGGAGCCGCGGCGCGCTGAAGGTCCCGCCGGACCGACTGAGAGAGGGACATCCCCGCGACCAGGCCGGCCTCATGGCCCTCGTCCGCCTCGCCATCGCCACCCGTACAATGAAAATAGCCGCGCTATCGGGGGTGAAATGGGGGCTCAAAATCGCGGGTAAGACCCCCCCTCACGGGTTCTCTGAGGCATGCCAGAACCCGCGATATAGGAACTTCTGGCTGACTATTAATCGCGGTTTCTTCCGCAATTTTCTGGTCGCGATCGGTGGCACTTTGATTTGCTGCGAGACCTCCGCGTTTTCGGCGTCATTGGCACGGAGAGCATCTCAGAGCACATTCCCAACCACAGCTTTCAGTCAGCTTGTATCGGAATATCCGATTGTTTACAGCTATCTACTAATGCTAGCAAATAAATCCTCGGAGGTCCTGGTGGCCGGGGCGTCGCCACGCCGCGTTGCGCCCGCGTGGCCACCCGCACCACCGCAGGCGCGGATGCCGTCCCCACCCCCTCCCCCTCCCACTCCCCTCGCGTCAGAGCTCGCACCGACGGCCAAGCCTGTAATGGCCTGACCCGCACCGGCGGCGCCGATTGGCAAACGACCTGGCATCCAGCCGGTGCTGGTCGCGTCGGCCCTCGTGCCGGCCCGAGCAGGGCACACAGTTTCGGCGCTCCCACCGACCTGAGAGGGGCTCTTCCCTCCGAGGGAAATCGAGGGTGTCGACGAAGCGGGTGGATCCTCAGAGCAGCAGCGTGCGTGCACGTGCGCGGCCTTGTTGTTGATCGCGAGGGAAAGAAAGGCACACGCCCGCCAGGAACGCACAAAGGCTGCCAAACGCGGATCGTGCAGCTCCACGTAGGTGATTGCCTGCTCCATGTCTTGTGAGTGCTGATAGCCCCACGTGAGGTAGCTGGTAAAGTAATCTTTTACTGCCGCCCGCACGATTGAGAGGACAAACAGCACGCGGTCGGCGGGGATACCGACGGAGTCGCTTCCGAATACGGGCATCTTGTTCACTGGCGGCGACGGTGCCGCCAGTGTTCGAGCGACCGCATGCGGGTCGGCGGGCAGGTCAAATCCTCTACGGTCGTTCGTGTGCGCCCGACCGCGGCGCGGTGTTCGGCAGCGGCAGCGGGTTTCGGTCGCCCCCCCCCCTGTGCTGCTTGCGGCGGGCCGTCGCGACGGTCGCGGCAGATGCGCGCGCCGTCGCGAGCCAGGCACAACTGGAGGGGCTGGCGCGGGGGGTGCCTGCCGTCCGCCGCTTGATGTAGCCAGGGCCCCGCCCGTGGCGTTTCCCTCCAGTCTGCTTGTCGCCCCCGGTCGAGGCCCGCGCGCCGGGGATCCCGGAGCTTCACCCTGTCGACGTCCACTTGAAACGGGCGGGTCCGACCCGGGCAGAGCCCCCGAGCCAGACCAGCGCCGCGTGGTAGCGCGGCCCCCACTTGGCGCAAGCGGGCGCGAATCGGCCAACAAAATTTCATCCATGGCATGACCGTCCGAGTCGCCCGCCCGAAGGGAATCCATTCTCGCCGCCGGAGCCCTAGTCTCTTGCACTAGAAAAGAACCACCTAATGGGAGCCCAGCGTGGCGGGCCGTCGCTCTGGGGGGTGGCACTGGCGCCCTCTTCGGCGGCGGCTGCGGAGGAGCCTGGCGACGCGGCTGGGTACGATGCGCCTGCAAAGCAGCTCTCGCTGGAGACTGGGACGTTCGACGAGAAGGTGACATACCGGGGGAAGGGGGGGATGGGAGTTGCGCCACCGTTCTTGATGAAGCGCGCAGACTAAGAGGACGATGGGCAACGTCGTCGGCGTCACCGTCATCGGCTGCAAGGACGGAAAAAGCAGCGGCAGCCGCCGCTGCTGCAGCGACACTGGCTTCCAAGTCTGAAAACGAAAAGCATGCTCAAAACGAGGCCAAAAAGAAAAGCAGCACAATAGTGTTAGCGGAAAAGTATCGCCGGGGGCCGGACACGCTACGCGGTCGTCGCGGCTATACTAACAACTCGAAAGCAAGTACATGACAACGAAAGTACAAACAATACAGCAGGAAGAGCTCACAAACGTACGATCTTGAGCCGCCTCGCGCGTTCGTCTGCGAGTAGACGGCATGGTATTCAGTGTCAGCCCGACACAAAGGAGCTGTTAGCAGCTTACGTGGACCTTACTGTCCCGAGCGGCGGACCCGACGGGGCTGGGAAATCAAAGGGAAAAGTGATGGCAAAGATACGACTGGAAGCAAACGCACAGCCGTGGTGCGTGGTGGAACAATCAAGCCGGGAAGGGGACGGGGAATGGAGAAGCGATCGGAATGAGGTGGAATGTTTTAGAAGGTGGGCGGGGGGGTGAAGAGAGCGGACAGGATCTCTACAGAAAGCGGCGACGTGTGGTTGTGGGCGGGCTGGCGGGAACGTGCGCCAAGACCGGTCCCAGCATGTAGTCGTGTGGCAGAACAGCGTGTGGCTTTTGTGCAACCACGGCGACGCTTGCCGACGGAATGAAACCTCCAGCCCGCTCGCTGGAAGTACGCACTTCAGCTTTCTGCAACCAATTCCTGCGACACCAGACGTACAGCGATCCAGGAGCAAACCTGTGCCTAACCGGTGACAGGTCCGTGCAAAGCTCGGCTCTGACTTCTCGGTGGGATTGCTCGGCGAATGCACGTTAGTCGCCACGCATCGCCGATGCAGTCAAAAGCATGATGCTCGACCCCCGTTCTGGGGAGGGAGTCATCAACGGGTCCACCTCCGTCGTTGCCACGACGCTTTGGATCATCCGAAGTGACGCCCGGCCACTCTGGCAACAGACCACGGCAATATTGGGTCACCCCACCCTTTTTTTGAACACCCTCTTGTCTGGTCATACCCAATACATCCATGCTCCTACATCAGAGAGACGATTATCGCTCCTCCGAGAACGGCTCTCGCGCATACAACACAGAATGCACCACTTCTAGCTCCAGAATCCCGACCACTGCGTCCAGAGAGGCGGCCGGCGCGTAGTAGCGCACCCCGTCCGCACTAAAAAAGCAATCAATCCCAAATCGTTGCGCGTGGTAGCCGTAGCGCACTTGCCGGTCATGCGCAGACTTGATCCGCGTGAGGTCGGCAAAAGCCATTGGTTCTCCATGGACAAACACAACGGCGTAGTGAAGCGCCGCAGCGTAGGTGGTCACAGGCACGTCCACCTCCTGACCGTCAGACCGCCGCCGCTTCTCCGTGGAATTATTTCGAAGGAGATTTTTGCGGCGGCGATGTTTGGTACACTTCGATCCGGCCGGCCGCGACCCTGCCAATTTTCCGTTCACAAGCTTGAGTCGGAAGAACTTCATCGCCAAAATGGCGGCTGGCATGTCCGTAACGCCAGCTACAGCGAGCGCCACGCGCATACTGGCCAGATCTGCGTCAGCGACGTGAGCCACAGCAGAGCGAGGAGGCAGCAGGGTTACAGTCTCGCCCCCGCTCACAGATACCACTACGCTGCCGCGGGGGGGGGCTTCGCCCAGCGGCGCCTTGCCGGTCGCCTCGCTCCACTGCACCGGTGCGTATGTCTCCCAGAAAGCCGTTGCCAGGTCAGCCTGAGTCCGTCCCATCAGGATGACGGTGAGGTTGGCTCTCGGGCTGGAGTGCGAGTCGATGAGTGGCCCGAGCTCCCCGATCTTTTGCTCGGCCGGGAATTTCCACGAAACCCAGGCCGGCCCGCACGCGCGCATGTTTGGCACGATGTCAAGCACAGTGGTGATAACTGACCGGCACAATGGCAGGCGCGCATAGGTACCGCGGTACACGTTGCGGTACTACCGAGGCACAAACCGCTGCAGTCGACTCTCGACGTCGCCCATTTCCGGTGGGGAGAGGTCGCGGGGGCGGAAGAGGATGCGGCACGCTTTGCACAGCGTCCTCAGCATTCCGTATTGCGAGTCTTGAATTCGACCCGCCAACAGGACATTAGCAGTCGAAACCAACCAGTACATCCATTTCACGGCCTTCAATTACCGGAATTGTGTGTCGATGTTGCTTAGCGATCGAGCTTGGGCTCGGGTCACCGTGCGCCGTGCCCCGACCATCTCGCGGCTGATGAGTGCTATGGTCGCTGCAGGCAACACGTAGTCGTAATCAGCTTTCCCCTCAACCGGTACCTTACCAGCGAACAGCTTCCAAAGGAGAGGTGCGACGTTTCTCAACAGCAAATTCATCACGTCATACGGAGCCCTGGCGGGACCAAGGCTCCATGTGCGTGTCAGGTGCGGGTACGCCAGTCGCACTGCCTCAGACGGGGCAAAGAACAGCGAGTTTCCTTTGATCCCTGACAATTTGGAGAGCCTGTTCTGGTGGGCCTGCGACCTACCCGTCACCCGAACCTCCTCCACCGCAGCAGCGTCACGGGCGGGGCTCTCGGCCGTCCTTCGCCGGACAGTACAATTTCAAACAGCAAACAGCACCGTTCCATGGGGACAAGTAGGGTCCACAGGAGCAAAGTAGTTATGGTTGCTGGCCGCGTGGCGCACCCCGTGAAATTCACGACCCCGGTTCGGCGAGTAGCCACCAGACCCCGTCGTATTCAGCAGCTTATCGCCAGCAGACATATTCGTCGTGAATTGGACCGGGTTGGCCCGAAAGACAACAGGTTCCGAGATACCAGCGACGCGAACACCAGGAATGCCCCGCCCCAGCTCATTCAACTCCTCCGCCAGAGGGTGCAGAAACGACTCCAGAGCGACAGGCTGTTGAGGCCCGGGTGTAATTTCCACGACAGTTTGACACACATTGCGCGTCCTTCCACATGGTGGCAGGTTAAGAACAGTCACAATGATGGGCCAGCCCTGAAACCTTCCTTGGCGCCATGCCTCAAGACCTTCCTTGGAAAGGCTGCGAGCAATGTCTGCGTCCTTGGTAAAAAGTCCAGCACGAACCGCCGCGAGGAAGACAAAGCCATGGTATTGCGGATCCCCCAATTCTGTCCTCAACACTTGGAACGTCTTCTGGGAACGGTACAGTTCTTAGAACCGGTTAACCATTGGTCCAGAAGTTCAGCACAGCACATTTCTGAGGTGTCCCATTGGCTGCAATGCATCCAGTTCCGCGCAGAATCAAGATCTCGTTTTTTCTTGAGATTTTATTCCTTCTCTTGTGGAGAGGAAGCCGGGAATCGAGAGATATTGAGATTATCCCGGAGAACGCTTGAGAATCGCAGAAAACTCCAGAGAACTGAGAGGATCGATTGTGCGATTGCAGGCCGTATGGACACATTGTGTAAAGATCGGGTCGGAAAGGCGCACGTCGCAGACCTCTCGGCCAATCAGGGGCCTCCATCTCAAGCAGGAACCGTACCGTTCCAGGTCGATGAGGACAGAATTGGGGGATCAGCAATACCAGTCCTGGAGTCCCTTCTTTTGCTTCCGGTCCGCACAGGCCGCGGCCGTCTGGCGCGCGCGGTTCATGCCGGCCATAATGTCAGGCCCCAAAATCGGGTCACTGAGCATATTGACGAGCCACCCTGTCAGCGGCCAGTATACCATTTGCCACACCGGCTGCCCGTTGGCGGCGTACCGTGCAGCACCGCAGGCATCACGTACTGTATATTCTGACCGGGTGTGCGTGAAGGCGAGGCAGCCACTCACGCAGCAGTCCACCTGACGCCGCTCAACATTGACGCTTGCATCAATGAACGTTCTCAAGAGATACGGAGTTCGATACATAGCCTTGCATGCGCGCAGCTTAATCAGATCTGCAAACGCCTCCTCGGTGAGATCATGGCTCACAGAGTATGGAAACAGCGCCAAGTCTTCGGCGTTCTCGGCAAATTGAGTCACCGGACGCTGTACCTCGTTGGAGCTTACAGAATCTTGGACTACAGACTCTGGCAATCCAATCCGCTCCGCAGCAGGACCGGCTTCGTCGGCAGGCTCCTCCACGACAGAAGCGGCGGGTGGCACGTCGGTACAGTCCACAGACTCTCCGTCCGTACTCACCGCTCTACTCTCGCTGTCATCACCATCCTGATCCACGTCTTGATTGGAACTGAGGGGCCTATCCTCGCTGCAAGCAGCGCCCCCCCCATGAGCCGTGTGATCTGGTCCTGGTGGACAGTCCGCGGCCGTAGTCTCCCCCCCCCCTCCCCCCGCAGAGCCGGTGGCCAGACCGGCCAGAGGCTCGTCCCCATCCGTGTCCGTGTTACTTCCAGTGGGGCCCGCAGACCCACCACCAGAGACACTTTCTCCTGTCAGCCGGCGCCGCGTGTTCTCCTGATGGCGGAACCACGTCCTCTTGGTCCCTATTTCGTCCAATGAGACGAAGGAACCGCCTCATCAAGTCGCGGAATGCGGTTTTCTTTACAGCGGTTCGATGAATGTAGTCGAAGGATCACTGTCCATATCCGTCACTGTCTCCTGTGTTCTGACTTGAATGGTGATTCGTCCTGTAACCGGCTCCGCCTTTATTCTTCGACGGCGGCGCGTGCGCAACGCACGCGCCTGTCGTGTCGGGCGGGCGGCCAACGGCCGTGATCGCCGCAGCGCCTCCCCTGTCAGTCGCCCCCGCGCCCTTTCCTGTGGGTCGTCGCCCGTGGCGCCACGCCCGTGGCGCCCGCTCGTGCGTTTTCCGCCGGCTGCGTTCGGGGGAGTACGCAACATCGGTAACGGCGACAGCCCCGGGCACGCCGCCGTGCGTGTCGGCTTTCCACCGCCGCCGCTGCGGCCGGCGCGGCGGCGGCTTCCACTCGTAGACTGCGTTTGCCCCTCCCCCGCACCCCTGCGAGGTGCGGTGGCACGACGCCCGTTCCGGTGCATGGCTGTGGCGGCCTGCGCCGTGCCGGCACCCGTCCACCATAGGGGGTGACGGGGCCATGGCGCGCGCGCCGCCGCGGTTGATAACCAGCGGCGGCGACGGCGTCCCCTGCCGACCACCTTGGTCGGCAGCGTCCGTTTCTTCTCGCGCTGCCCACCCTCCCGCCGAACGGCACACGGCTGCGCCGGCATGCCGGGGGTGAAGCGCCCATCTGTTTTCTTCTTCACGAGTGGCCGCGACGGGCCTTCCGCCGCGCCGCGGCGTTCGGCGCACGTGCTCAACCGTGCTTGCTCCTCGACACAGCGGGTTCTTCGGGCTGCAACTGCAGCCAACGCTGTTGTAGCGCGGTAGGCCCCGCTCGTCGTGGCGGTTGTGGCGTGAGCTGCCCGTCAAGGTTTCATCCACTCGTGCCTTGTACCGTTTACCTTTGCATGTTTCTGTAGGGACGTTCCGGGTACGACCGGTGACGTTCAACTAGCAGCTATGGGGGTGCTAGTCTAGCCTACTTCGGAATGAAATGTCACGTTGCTGGCGCATGTTCCCCCGGGTCCCAATCTGGTTACTGTCCACGGAGAGCCCTGGCCAGACTGACCCGCGATTTTCCGGCACCCCGCTCGGCTACCTGCCCTGGCACCACCCTGCGGGAGGAGTGCTGCTGAGAGGGTTGGGGAAGCCCCTCCGTATTGTCTGTGTCTGACGGTTATGAGTACCACGGGCGTTGACTTTAGGCGGGGTGCGGCGAAGAGAATTAGCGACGTGCGGGGAATGGGCCCGTTCCCATTGATCACCAGGGATTCAGCTGTGAGATCGGATTCCGCCGGAGATCCATCCCCGGCGGCACCTGCTGCCCCGAGCAGCCGCTGGCGCGTAGCCACACACTTCGGCCGCCCGAGTCCTCCTCCATACCGCATAAGGCGACGCCGCCCACGTCTACCAGTGCTGTTCCCCGGCTCCCCACGTCCGCTGTGGTTTTTGTCTCACGGTGAAAAAACGGCGTCCACCAATCAAACGGTGGGCGTGTCGGAGCTGTGGACCTAATGGCGTCGATCTCGACGCCTACCCCATTGGCGCGAAGCGGCTTTTTTGGCTTTTGTCTCGCCGCGCCGGGCCTCGTGCCGACGGTTTCGACGGGGGTGATCCCGCCCACCCTGTTCGTCCTCTTTCTGGTCTCCTTGTTGCTCTCCTCCCTCCCCGTATCCACCTATGCCCGCACCACGGGCGGCGGGAAGGGGCCGGCGACGCCCGGCAAGGTCGGGGCGGGGGACGGTGCTGCCAACGATCCCCCGGCGGACGACGGCACGGCGTCCGACGAGAGCAGCAAGGGATCGCACGCCGGCAGCGGCAGCAGCGCCAGCGCCGGCGCTGGCGCTGGCGGCGGTGGCGGCGGTGGTGGTGGCGGCGGCGGCGGCGGTGGCGGCGGCGGCGGTGGTGGTAGTGGCGGCGGCGGCGGCGGCGGTGGGGGGAGCGACCCCCCCGCCTTCGACGACGATGAGCTTGACGATGACTCGAACCAGGCGTCGGACGACGACTACTCGCCCGACGAGTGCGGTGTGACGCGCTACCGCAGCGCCGTCGATATCACCGAGATCCGCCCCGTCCGCAAAGTCCGCCCGGTGATCCGCGGCTTCTACCCCCCGCCCGAAGGCGAGGCCCGCTCGCGATACCCGCACCCCTTCGACGTGGTGGGGGACACCCGCTACGGAAAGATGCAGGACAAGCTTGCGGGCAAGCCCGCCTACGACTTGGAATTTGTCTACAACATCGCGGCGTGGGTGCAGCTGCTTCACAACCGCGCGCTTAGCCACGAGGAAGCGGACGAGCGCGCGGGGCAGACGCCGTCCGCCTACGACTTCAACACGCGCGTGGCGCTGCACCAGCTGATTGAGCTCGTGTCGGCACAGTACAAGGTCATCACCTTGGCCACTCACGACCAGGCGGCGTCCGAGACGCTGCGGGTGTTGGTGTTTGGGCACGGCGACCAGGACGTGTACTGCCCGTCGTACGACTACCTGGCCACGGATCAGAACCCCAGCGTCGTCCACGCGGCGGCGCGCGCGCACGGGAAGCGGTATGCCGACGGCATCCGCGGGGGCGATGCCAAGCCGCCCGAGGGAAGGCTTCCCAATCGGGGCGCCAAAGCATGGTGGCTCGCCGGCGGTGCCGGCCCCCCGACGTACCCGGGGGTTGGGGGCGTCCCCTCGCTTGCCGGGGGACGCTCCGCAACACAAGGCAAGCAAGCGTCGCCGCCCCCACGACTGGGAGCGACGGCAAGCGCGTCGACAGCGTCGACAGCGCGAGGAGGTCGCGGCGGCGGCGGCCGACGCCCCCTACTTGACTTCGCTGGCGTCGTTGCCGGCCTGGGCGGCGATGGGGGCGGCGTATTGGGTGCTGCGGACAATTCGGTTCGGATTCCGCGTTCCTTGGGCGTCGCGCCCGCCGCCGAACCGGCCCAAGGGCTAAGCGTTACCACCGGACGAGCTCGCCTGGGCCTCGGCCGAGGTCAGGCGTTGGGTGTCTGCGGGGTACGCCCGGAGGGTCTCCCCCGCGGGGGGCGCCGGCGCCCCATGCGTGTCGCTGACGCTCATCGTGTACGGCTTCATGCCACGGCTGGTCATCGACCTCCGCTTGATCAACCTGCACGCGCGCGAGAGGGTCTTCCAGTACCAGCGCCTGCCCTCCTATTTGGCCACGCTCGTCCCAAACGACCATCTCGTCCCTGGGTGCGTGACGGACGCATTCTACCTCGTTCTTCTGGGGCCGTCAGACCGAAAGTTCGTCCTGTTTGTGGTTCGGGGGGTGGTGTACGAGCCTCGTGTGCTCCCTTTCGGGATGCGGCTAAGCCCGTGGGTGTGGACCGAGATGATGCGGCCGGTTGTGGCGGCGCTGCGGTTGCGCGGTTTCAAGGTCAACGCGTACGTCGAAGACTTTGCCGCCACTGGGCGGGGGGCTTGCCCCTCGACCAGGGTGGCGGCAACGGCGGGGCGCGTGGAAATCCTGTAGCTCTTCAAGCAGCTCGACATCCAGGTGCACACGCTCAAGAATGTGGCGGTGGGCACGACCCGGCTCCCCCTGCTCGGGTTCCTGGTGGACACGACGCGCCGGCTGGTGGTGTTACCACCCGCTCAGCTAGGCAAGCTCGTCGGAGGCTCCAAGGCGCTTCTGTCGGCGGCCCGCCTGCGCTCTCGGCGCGTGTCCTCCAAGATCTTGCAGCGGTTCTCGGGGCTGGCAGTATCGTGCCAGCTTTCCCTCCCGTCGGCTCGGTTCCACCTCCGAAGGGTGTACGACTGCCAGTCTCTGGTGGCGCCGGTGTCGCGCCCGGCCGACGGGGCGGTTGCGGACCTGGCGTGGTTCTCCAAGCTGCGTACGGAGCCGGGCGTGGGGCGGGCGTTGTGGCCGGTGACCTTGGGGGAGCTGACCACAGACACCTCGCCCTACGGGTGGGGCGGCCACTGGCAACACCTCCTCCCGGCAGCTGGGTTCTTCACGGCGTCTCAGCGGGACCGCCACAACAACGTAAAGGAGGTCGCTGTGGTTCGGTTCTGCCTGTTGGCGTTTAGGTCGCAGCTGCTCGACAAGGAGGGCATGCTTCAGCTGCGCGTCGACAGCCGGGTCGCCATGCACGTGATAAACGGCTTCAGCAGCCGCTCACCGGCGTCGATGGCCGAGTCTCGGAGCCTACATGCTGTCGCGGTCCTCTACCGCGTCACCCTGAGGGCGTCCTGGCTGCCCTCAGTCGCCAACATGTGGGCGCACGCCCTGTCGCGGCGCTCTGACCCGGGAGACTGGCGGCTGTCAACCCCGGTGTTCAACGAGTTGGTTCAGCGGTACGGCGTGCACACGGTCGACCGCTTCGCCAGCCCGACGAAAACCAAGTGCGCACGTTTCAACAGCTTGCGGCACGCGCCCGGTACGGAGGCCGTCGACGCCTTCTTGGTCTTCTGGGGGGGCGAGGAGAACAACTGGATCTGCCTCCCCTTCACACATGTCGAACGGGTGCTCGCAAAGGTGAGGGCGGACAAGGCCACGGTGACAGTCATCCTCCCGGTGTGGGTCGCGCTGCCCTGGTGGGCGCCGGCGGTCGCGGCCGCACACGAAGGCTACCTCCTGGCGGCGTCGGCGGGCCTGTTCCTAAGCGGCCGCACGTTGCGGCCCACCCCGTCCCCCAAGTGGCGGATGGCGGTCTTCCGCTTCGTGGGGGGGGGGCTCCCCGCGGCGGCAGCGGCCAGCCGCCAAGCCCGCCGCTCCCGCGCCGCCCATCGACGTCGCCGCTTCACCTTTCGGTCGGAGCGTTTGCCTGGCGACGCGCTCAACGTCGGACGTTGGCGCGTGTCAACCCCGGGGGAGGCGTTGATGCCGCTGCCGCCCGCTGGCTGCGCCGGAACAGTGTGGTCGACGCCACCGCGGCGCGGTACAGCGGGTTGTGGGGCCGCTTCGAGGAGTACTGCTACCAGCTCGGGCTCTGCCCGCTCTCAGCCTCCACGGAGAAGGTGCTGGCGTATGTGGGCTGCCTGTGGCTGAGCGCGGCGGTCGTCGCCTTATCGCTCAAGCGCATCCTCGCGGCCGTGCGCAAGCGTCATTTAGCCGCCGGCCAGCCAAACCCCTGTGACGACGACAGGGTGCGCGAGGAAAAGGCCGGCTTCCTTCGTGCGGGCCTCGCCTATCGGCCGGTCACGACGTTGGCGCGCGTGCCGCTCCCCGCCGCTGTGGCCTGGCAGCTGTCGGCATTGGCTGTACGCTCGTCGCCGGTGCGCCGACACCAACTCACTGCGGTCGTCCTTCAATTCTGGTAGATGCGCCGTGCCGGGGACATCACGCGGCTGACCCTCGGTGACGTTGAAGTCCGCGCCGACGGCTCGTCGGCGTGCCAGGTGCCGCCGCACAAGACCGATGCCGACATTGGCCTGATCGCTTGCCGCATGCCGGCGGCGGTGCACACCGGCGCCGACCTCCCTCACGTGCTGCTGGCGCGGCTGGTTGCGGACTTTCGCGCCGCGGGCCGGCCGCCGACTGCCCGCCTCTTCACCGCGTGCCGTCCCGACGCGGCCGCAGCCTTGGTGACGACGTGGTTGCGGGATGGTCTGCGCCGGCTGGGTGTTACCCCGGACGTTGGTACGGTGTACGCCTCCCACTCCCTCAAGTCGGGCGGCGCCACGGCGGCCAACGCGGCGGGCGTCAACCGCGGCGCCATCGCGGCGCTGAGCGCCACGACGGAGCCGACATCGGCCACCTCTTACATCTGGAGGCTGGTGGTCCCGTCTGTGTTTGATAGGTTTTTCTTCTCCCGCCTGCTCCCCCGATAGTGCCGGCGGGCATACTCTCTCTGTTTGGCATACGCGGGCTCCTTTCCTTTTTTGTAGTAACTCCTCCGTATTTTCCGTGTCCGACGGTTATTAGTACCACGGGCGTTGACTTTAGGCGGGGTGCGGCGAAGAGATTTAGCGACGTGCGGGGAATCGGCCCGTTCCCATTGCTCACCACGGATTAAGCTGTGGGATCGGATTCCGCCGGAGATCCATCCCCGGCGGCACCTGCTGCCCCTAGCAGCCGCTGGCGCGTAGCCACACGCGGCATCTTCTTCCACGTCTCCTGTTGCCGGAGGAGTCCCCCTCCCCATGGCGGGGGGGGGAGGGCGGGGGCGGCGGGGGGGCGTTCTCGCCGGCGGTTCTTTCGCGGGCGGCGGCGGCGGTCGACGCCGTCGTCGTCGCCGTCGCCGGCGGCGCGACCGCGTCCGAGCTCGTGGACTTGACTGGAATTGTCTTGGACTTTCTGCGGTCGGCTGCGGCGCTTTCGCCGCCGGCGATCCGCGCGTCACCTGCGCGTCGGGCGGCGGATGACGCTACGTTGGCCAATGGCGTTGCGTCTGGCCCCTCGGTGCCCGCGGCTGACGCGATGCCCATGACCTTGCTGCGGCGGGGCTCCCAATTCCCCCTCCTCGCCGTCCCCCCCCCCCCCTCCACTCCGTCGCCGCCGCTGCCGCCCTTTCTGGCGCCCGCTCGCGCCCTCCGCCGCCTGTGGCGGACGATCTTCCTCCTTCGTCCCCGCCGCCGCCCGCCCCGCCGGGCGACGACGGGTGGCAGGTGGCAGATGGTCGCGGTGGAGTGCGTCAGCTCCCGCCGGCTGCTGCTGCTCCCCCGCCCCTTGCCCCGGCCGGCGGTGCCGGGGGGGTTTCCGCTGCTGTCCTCCCTGGCGGCGCTGCGGCTGCCGGCGCCGGTCCCCCCCCCCCCCCCGGTGCACCCCGCGGGTCGCCCGCCGCGTGGCGCGGCGGCGCCCGAGGCGCGGCACACACGGCCGCCCCTGTGTCCCGCGTCTCCTCCGCCGCCGAGACGCTGCTGGCGGACGCCGCCCGCTGCCGGGCGGGGGGGGTCGACGGGGTCACCCTTTTTGTGCGCGGAGTTCCCCGCGAGACCGGCGCACGCCTTCTGCGGCGCCTAGCTACTGACCTCGCCGGCTTTCCCCGCCAGACGGTCGTCGACGTCGACCGGTGCGGCGACGTCGCGGCCATCACGCTGCTGGCAGACGCGGTGCCCGCCTTTTTGGCTGCTCTGCGGACGCTGTCGGCGGCGGCCGTGCTAACGCACCTGGCGGAAGCCGACCCCGCGTCGGCCTCCTTCTTTGGCGCCACGTGCCGCCGCGGCCTGTCACCGGCAGCGGCGAACGCGGCAGCGCGTGAGTGCGCGCCGCCTGGCCGCCAAGCTGCAGCAGCTTGCGCGCCGGACGGGCATGCCCCCCTGGCTGAAAGAGGCGTTCCGGCGCCACCTCGCGGTCCAGCTGGCGCCCCTGGCGGCTTCCCTCTGGGGGGGGGGGGGGGGAGCCCGCCCCTGCCCCGCCCGGCGCGGTGGAGGCTGGCAACCGCCGCCGGCGGAAACCCTCCCAGGTGCGCCCCCCGCACGCCGTGAGGACAGCAGACGCGGCGGCGGTCGTGGGGGCTCATGAGCCGGCCGCTGCTGCCGCGGCTCCCGGCCGGCACGCGGCGGCCGGACGCGGCCGCGGCCGTTCCAACCGCCGCCGCCGCCGCCGCACGGATGGCCAAAAGCCACATCACACTGTAAGCTCCCCCTCCGCGATTGGCTAGGCTGCCGCCGTCGCGGCCGGGGCCAGTACATCCGGGGGGGGGGAATCCGCGCGCGGTGGGGACGCCCGGGATGGAGCGGCGGCGGGCGGACCCCGTTCGCCGACGGACGTGGGCGTGACGACGGTGGTCCGTCCGCCGCCACGTGGCAATATGCCACGTGCCCCCCCATCCCCGCTGGACGCGTTTCCCCCCCGGGACGCGCCCGCACCCCCCAACAGCGAGCCTGTGCCAGCGTTGCCGCCGAGTGCCACAGCCGCCGGTAGTGCCACCACCGACGGTGACCCGGACGCCGACTCCATGGCGGGGGTGGTCCCCGCCGACGGGGCGGGGCTGACGACCGGGTCGTCGACGGTTCACGACCGGGCGGCGGGCACCGCCACCGCCGCGGAGCCGTCGACGCCGACCGCCGCTGTGCCGCCGTCGTCGGCGGCGACGCCGCCGACGTCGACGACCGCCGTGGGTGCGCCACCGTCCGCGTGGCCGACGACGACGGCGATGACGACGCCCGTGCCCAACGACTGCGACGCCGCCGATGTCACCACCGACGCCGACGCGATGGACGTGGCGTCGGCGGCCGCGCCCGTTGCGTCGTCGACGGTGGCGCCGTCGTCGGCATCGGCCAAGCCTACGCTGCCCACGGCCAAGGTCAAGGGCTTTGTCACGACGGTCGACAACGAGCACAAGGTGGTGGCCGAGACGACGGCGGGAAAGACGGAAAAGGCCGCCTCGGGGCCACCCAAGACGAGCAAGACCGCCGCGACATCGGCCAAGGAGGCCGCGGCGCGGGGTGGGAGGGCTATCAAGCGCCCGCCGGCTGCGTTGGCGACGCCGGCGTCGGCGCGTGGCCGTTCGGCTGCGCCGTCGTGTGCGGCGGCTCGTGGCCGGTCCGCCGCGTCACCCGGCGCAGATGCGTCGCCGGCACCGCCACGCAGCCGGTCGGCGGCCGGCGCAGGGCCGACGACGGCCGGTGGCCTACACTTGGGCGGTCGTGCGCTGGCGGCGCCGGCGCCGGCGCTGGCGCCGGCCGCGCCGGCGGCGGCGCTTGGCAGCCACGTGGCGAGGCCGACGGCCGGGTCGGCCGAGACGGCGCAGACGACCGCCTTTGCTGTCGGGGCGTCGGTCGCCGCAGCGCGACGAAGCGACGGGGGGCGCCGACCGCCGCCGGTCGGGGCGGACAGAGTGGCGGGTGCGCCTGCGTCACCGCACACGTGGACTCCTGCCCGCAGCGGGGCGGCGTCGGCGGCGGTGGTGTCGACGCCTGCGGCGACTGCGCCGCTAGAGATCTTCCCGCCGGTCGGCGAGAGGGGCGCCGCCCCGAAGTTGCGCGACGAG
>Ga0209186_1001090_pt1 | contig 20573 bp, 9 predicted proteins | sample SidtaG_FD_187426 | JGI IMG/M metagenome (GOLD analysis project Ga0209186, IMG submission 187426) | Marine algal microbial communities from Sidmouth, United Kingdom - Sidmouth_Male2 metaG (SPAdes) (version 2) | ecosystem: Host-associated > Algae > Red algae > Unclassified | place: Sidmouth, United...
TAAATTTGACGACTCTATCGCTGCCCAATTGCCCTCTATCCAAACCAATATCATTCGACCCGACACCCGCAGGTAGCGAATTTACATATAAAAATTCGGTGTCAAATTTATCAATTTCCAACCAGATTTTTCCTTCGGTTTCGTCCCACCAAAAATTAAAGAAACCTTCTTTCTTGTCCCATGTAGATAGTTTGGAAATAGTGGGCGCAGCGGTGGTGAGCGACTTTGAAGTCGGCTTGCTTGTCGTGCAACCGAAAAGCCCGATCAACACAATTAAAAGGAATAGGTAACGCATCAAATTATTTATTTTTTAGTAAGGGAAGAGGAAGAAAATAATCTACCCCAAATGAAGAAGTTATTTTTTTTATATGTTTGGCATATAAGAAAAAGAACAATTCAGACGGGTAGATTATTTTTTTCGTCTTCCCTAACTGACGTTAGTCTGCAGTTTGTCAGTCCGCAGTCCGCGGTTGGACGTGAAAGTATTTCACCACTGACTTCCGTCAGTATGTAAAGAAACATAAAAACTATTAGTTGTACGAAAATTAAAATTAAAATTCTTCATCAATTTATCGCACCCCTATTGACCTTTCATTTCCGGCTTAAATTTAACACTAATTTCCACCGGATTATGGTCTGCCAAATCTTTGTGTTTTTTGTGCCAGCGGTGTTGTATTTTCGGAATTTTTCTAATCGTTGAAGCGGTCTTTTTTCCATTATTTCTATAAAAAATATAGTCGATAATACCACCTCTTTTCGAGGGGTTCATGTCGTTATTTGCTCCGTAAGTTTCTTTTTTATCACTAAAAAGTTCGCCATCTTCTGCCTTCAGGATTTTCATCATTTCATCATAAGTATTCGTTTTTTTTTCGATATTAAAATCACCACAAATAATCTGCGGTACATTTTCTTTTTGAAATGGCAACATCAACTCGTCTCGTATAGCGCGTACCTGACTCAGGCGCACTGCTGCCGGACCGCCCGCATTGAGGTGCGTGCCGATGACTTGGAAAGGCTGCCCGTTTTTTTCGCCTTCAACCATCAGTGCGCCTTTTCGTGCCATCCGATTATCGAATCCCCAACGTTCTTTGAAGCAAATTGTCTCTACTTTTTTGATGGGTACTTTGCTCAAAATCCACACGCCGCTACTCGCCCTAAGCGATACATAATGAATATTTGCCGGACCAACTCGATGCGGATAAGCCTCTTTTAACCAATGTTTTATTTTTCGTCTCGCGCCGTGATGAAAGGCTTCCTGAAATACTATTACATCATAATCACTATCCATTAATAACTGTCCAATGGCACGAGCGCGTTTTTGTTTTCCATTAAAAAAAATCAAGGGTGGTAGCATATAAATATTCCATGATAAAACTTTTAATTCGATAGAATCCGTCGATAAATCGAGTGCTTTTTTGTCATTTGGTTGGGCATTCGAATGAAATACAGCAACTAAAAATAAAAATAATACGACGTTTTTCATAAGTAAAAGAAATTAAATAAATTGTTCCATAATGCGCCGTAGTTTTTTCTTCTAAAGAATTCAAAAAATCGTTGCATAGCATTGCTACGGAACTATTTTTTGTGTTTTTTAGAGGGAAAAAGAACAAGTATAATGGGACAAGTTATTTATTTTCTTTTACTAAAGCTATTTTAATGAAAAATAATGACTTATCTAAAATTTAACTGTGAAATTTTAATCAGAATTTAGAATCTTTAGATTTTCGAATTTTCATGTCGTATATTTGGTCTTCAACGTAACATAGACAATTTGTACCGTCATTTGTCTGTACAAGTTGTCTGTGTTACGTAACGAAAAATAATAAACGATATGAAGAAACCTTTATTTACACTACTTTTTACTTGTTGCCTAACGATAATTTACGCACAAGTTCCCCTCTCCTACTACCTTTCCGAAGATACAAAGTACGACCCAAATATACCGACACCAGAAGAAGTTTTTGGTTGGCAAATTGGTAAATGGCATGTTAGTCACGACAAAATTGTGATGTATATGGAGGCACTCGCTGCCGCTTCTGACCGCGTGACGCTACAGGAATATGCCCGTAGTTACGAGGATAGACCGCTACTCGTGGCGACGATTACAAGCACCGCAAATCATAAAAATATCGACCAAATCAAAGCTGACCATGTTGCGCTGACCGACCCTTCGGCATCTAAACCGTTGAAAACCAAAGATATGCCCATCGTTGTTTATCAGGGCTACACGGTGCATGGCAATGAGCCGAGTGGGGCAAATGCGTCCTTATTATATGCTTATCATCTGGCGGCAGCGCAAGGTGCAGAGATGGAAGAAACGCTCAAAAATACAGTGGTATTACTCGACCCTTGCTACAACCCCGATGGGCTAAATCGCTTTGCTTCTTGGGTTAATTCGCATAAGAGCGAGCATCCGAATCCAAGCGTTGATACACGCGAACATAACGAAAGTTGGCCCCGTGGGCGTACCAATCATTATTGGTTTGATTTGAATCGCGATTGGTTGTTGGTGCAGCATCCGGAGAGCCGTGGACGTATCGCCAAATTTCACGAGTGGAAGCCCAATATCCTCACCGACCATCACGAAATGGGCAGGAATAGTACTTTCTTTTTCCAACCGGGTATTCCTTCGCGAACCAATCCATTGACACCGAAAAGAAATCAGGAATTGACCGGAAAAATTGCGGCGTATCATGCGAAGGCATTGGATGAAATTGGTTCGTTGTATTATAATAAAGAATCATTCGACGATTTTTATTATGGGAAAGGTTCGACCTACCCTGATGCCAATGGCTGTATCGGAATTCTATTTGAACAGGCAAGTTCACGCGGGCATTTGCAAGAAAGTGTCAACGGCGATATATCTTTTCCTTTTACGATTAAAAATCAACTGACGACCTCGCTTTCTACTTTGGAAGCTGCACAAAATCTACGTGTCGAATTGCTTGATTTTCAACGAGATTTCTATAAATCAGGTATGAGTGATGCTGCAAAAGGGCGCACGAAAGCCTATATTTTCGGAGATGAACACGACGCTAATCGCACCCAACATTTGGTGGATTTAATTAGTCGGCACGACATAAAAATCTACGAAAACCAAGCGGACATTCAGCAAGGAGGTTATTCTTTTAAAAAGGGAAAGTCCTATATTATTCCGCTCGAACAGCGACAAGCGCGATTGATTGAGGCAATGTTTGAAAAACGAACTTCTTTTACGGATAGCCTTTTTTACGATATTTCAGCGTGGACATTGCCACTGGCTTTCAATATTCCTTTTAGTTCATTAACAAGTATTAATATTTCTGATAATAATATAGTTAAAAATGCTATTTTTTCACAGAAAAAAATTATTGGAGGTAAAAGTGATTATGCGTATTTGATGGATTGGAATGATTATCATGCACCGCGTGTGTTGGGGCAATTATTGGAGAAAGGATTGAAGGCAAAGGTGTCTACTAAGCCTTGCGAAGCGGTTTGTAAAGATGGCAAAATGTACAAATTTAGTTATGGAACCATTATGATTCCTGTGAATCAGCAGCTTATGAGTTCCGATAAATTACATGTACTACTATCACAACTTTCTACCGAAAATGGCGTATCTATGTATGGCATTGCAACGGGTTTGGCAAATACGGGTATTGATTTGGGCAGTCCAAGTTTTGCGAGTTTGCGTGCGCCAAAAGCCCTGCTATTGGTGGGCGATGGCGTAAGCTCTTATGATGCCGGTGAAGTCTGGCATTTGCTGGATGAACGATTTGATATGCCGCTCACAGTAGTTGATGTCAAGCGTTTTAAGTCTCTGAATATGAGCGACTTCCAAACATTGATTATGGTGGATGGCAGCTATTCATCCTTGTCCGGCGCAGCGGTCAGAACGTGGCTGACAGGCGGTGGTACACTCATTGCGATGAAGGGTGCCAACAAGTGGCTAAAAAGTAATGACCTGAGCGGTGTGGAGTTCAAATCCGCTGCAAAACCCAAAGTCAAACGCCCTTATGCAAGCCTCTCCGATGCTATTGGCGCACAGTATATCGGTGGCAATATCATGGAAGCTACACTTGACCTCACGCACCCTTTGGCTTATGGTTATCAGCGTAGTAGCTTGCCTGTTTTTCGTCGTGGTACTTTGTTTTTTGCACCGACCAAAAACACCTATGCCACGCCTTTATCTTATACCTCCAAGCCTTTGATGGCAGGTTATATTTCAAAACAAAACCTCAAAGCAGTAGGCGGTTCAGCCGCAGCAGTTGTCACGCGTCTTGGTCGCGGACGGGTGATTAGTTTATCAGACAATCCGAATTTTCGTGCTTTTTGGTACGGTACAAATAAATTATTTTTAAACGCTATTTTCTTCGGACATATAATTGAGAGTGGTGCTACCGAAAGCATAGGTGTACCCACAGAAGAAGTAGACGAAGCGTTGGAACACGGACATAAACATTAGACGTGCTGACGAATTGATGAGTTGACGTATATTGGTGAATTATAGGTGTTTTTGCTTTGCAAAAAAGTACACCAATCCATCAGTACGTCAACTTGCCAACACATCAGCAGATAAGAAATATGCAGCGTTATTTAATACTATTTACATTACACCTACTTGGTTTTCAAGTACTTGCATTTCAGCAGACGGTACAGCCTGTTAAAAATCTCTCGCAAGAAGACGGCTTATTGTCTTCTGCCATCAATGCGATTGAACAGGATGCACAGGGTTATATGTGGTTTGGGACGGATATTGGTTTGAGTCGTTACGATGGGTATCGGTTCAAAAACTATACGGTATCCGAAGACTCCAATAGTTTGCCTGATATTCGGGTAGAAGACTTGAAATACGACAAATACGGGCGTTTGTGGGTGATGACCGAGAATAAATTGTGTTTTTTTATTGATGGGAAATTTTACGCACGAGATACGCTGCCCGGTCAGTGTAAAAATGCCGAAATCACCTCTTTTACTGTCGCCGAAAACGGTCATCTTTTCTTTACCGCAAAAGATAAATTAATAGAATTGGATAGTAGTTTGAATAATATTATTTGGACTTCTGATAGCATCCACTTGGATATGCCACTCAATAATCCCATCATTCAATATCAAGATAATCAGGGTTTTATATGGATATATAATGACGATAATTTTGTACTAAAAATTCGGAAGAATGAGGTCGTTGCAATTCCCCTAAGTTTTACTATGCCTTCAAATTATCCTTTCAAAACAGCAAATATTGATGACAAATATTATTATACGAGCAAAGAAGGCTTAATTGAATTTGAGCAAGGAGAGGCAGGCATCATTGATGTTCCAAAAAGTAGTATTAGAGCTTTTTCTCCGCAGGAGAAAAAATTCAAGTTCCCAAATAATAAAACACTCCAAACTCATTTGCCTTTCTTATTGAAAGATCGCAAAAATCGGATATGGACATCAGGGGCAGACGATAGTTTTGTTGTACTCAATATGCCGGAAGATAGTGTCCCTAAATTGCCGGAAAACTTGGTAGCATCAGATATATACGAGGATAAATCCGGTAATTTATGGTTTGCGACTAGGAATAAGGGTATCTATTTTTTGGATGCTTCTGCTTATTCGGATGCCAATGCCTTGCAATTGTTTTTTGACCAAAAAAATGTTCAACAAATATATACATCCGGCGATTATACCTATGCAATCGCAGACAATAATCTATATCAATTCGATAAAAATCAAGATACTTTTTACTTACAAATAAACATCCCAAAAGGTATCAATACAATGGCTTCCGATGGAAAAGATGGCATTTTGATAAGCGACCAAGAATTTTTGTATAGGTATAGTCAGGACGTTTTGAGTAGCTACGATATCCCTGACATACAGACGATGATGGTCTCTGGCGATACCTTGTATTATGGTACTCAACAACAACTCAAACAAACGACTTTCAGTAAATTATCTCAATCCATCAATACATCTAATCAGATACTAAATCGAAATATTACATGTATTTTTATAGATGAAAGCGGACATAAATGGATAGGTACCGAAACTGGATTATACAAATATATAGATAATAAAAAAAGCATAGATTTAGATGAAAAAAGTATAGATTTTAAAAATGAGGTTGATATTATTTTCGGTCATGGCGTTTCGGGTATCGGGCAAACCTCTGACGGCGCTATTTGGGTAGCCACTAAAGGTGCAGGACTTTTAGCCTTGCAAAACGATACGTTGTCGCTAAATATCAACACAGACAACTATCTAAGTCACAATTATTGTACAGGACTGCTCATCGAAGATGATGTTGCGTGGGTGACTACCAGTAATGATTTTGATAAAATAGACAGTATTGTTCTTGAAAAAAAGGAGTATTATATTACTTACCTGTCGGGCAAAGATATTCCCCAACTCAATGATATTCAATCTATTGGAGTTAATGAAAAAAATATATTTATCGGGACGACAAAAGGCTTGCTCGAAGTCAATAAAGAGCATTTTAATACCACTTATCAACCTAGTAAAGTAATTATCACCGATATTTTTCAAGCTGATGGCAATCCTTTGTCCATTGATGATTTGATGACCGAACTCGACTTTGAAAACAATACCATACAAATCAATTATGCTGCTATCAACTACGCCCAACAAAATAATATCGTGTACAAATACCGAATGAAGGAAATTGAGGATTGGAAAAAAACTGCCGCTGCTTCTACCCCTGTGTATGTGCTGCCGCCAGGCAATTATACCTTTGAAGTAGAAGCACTTAGTGGCGCATGGGAAGGTTCTTCCGGTATTACCTCACTACAAATTAAGGTTGCTCCTCCTTTCACTCAAACAACTGCTTTTCAAATTTTGATGGCTATTTTGAGTGCTATTATTTTTGTCTCTGTGTATCGCATGTACACAGATTCAAGACAGAAAAAGAAACTCAAAAAACTAGTGGCTCAAAAAACTTCAGACCTCAAAGGAAAAGTCCTGGAATTGGAACGCACCAATGATGAATTGGAAGAATTTAATTATGTAGTGGCACACGACCTCAAAGCTCCCCTGCGCTCCATGCACAGCTTCACACAGCTCTTGACAAGAACCGATGGCAACCAACTCAGTACAGCCGGAAAAGACTATATCGGTTTCATACAGCAGAGTTCCATACGCCTCCAAACGACAATTGATGACCTCCTTTCGTTTTCAAGTATTGACAAAACAGAAGCCATCGAAACCCAAGTCGATTTAAATGATGTTTTGGATAATGCACTCGACAATTTGCAGGGGCTTATCGAAATCAATCAGGTACAAATCGAACGCAGTCCGCTGCCTAAGCTACAAGCCAACCAAGCTCACATGCTTCAGGTTCTCCAAAACCTAATTTCTAATAGCATCAAGTATCAACCCAAAGGTAATCAACCACTTATAAAAATAGATTGTGTCGAAAAAGGTAAGGATTGGCTTTTTACTGTACAGGATAATGGTATTGGTATCGACAAACAATACGAAGATAAAGTATTCAGAATTTTCCAACGTTTGCATGGCGATGAAGAATATTCGGGTACGGGTATCGGTTTGCCGATTGTCAAGAAAATTATCGAATCCAATGGCGGAAAAATCTGGTTTGAATCCAAACTCAGCAAAGGCACCAGCTTCTTTTTTACGCTACCGAAATAATGATTAATGATTAATTTTTTCGCGAAGCGAAAAACACTGTGCACACATTACATACACGTTAATCATTAATTATTATACATTAAAATATATATTAATTAGAAATGAAGAACATTCTCGTAACGGGTTCACATCGTTCTGGCTCTACATGGGCGGGGATGGTTTTGGCGTCGGGTGATGAGCTTTTATATATTCAAGAGCCTTTTAATATTTTACATAAAAAACGCTACGAAACACCGCTTAAATATTGGTTTGAATATGTAAATAATAACGATGATGCCGCTCGCCAAACTACCTTCAAACAATACCTCAAACGCTTCACCGACTTTAATTTTTTTCGATTAAAGGAAGACTTAAGAATCACGGAAAATATCGCGCAATACCCGCATACTATTTATGGTGCATTTCGTAAAAATAGTTACTCACGAAACCTCATCAAAGACCCGCTCGCGCTATTTTCGGCAGAATGGCTGGCAGAACATTTTGATATGGATGTAGTGGTACTGGTGCGTCATCCGGCGGCATTTGCGGAAAGTATTAAGGCGAGAGACATGCGGCACGATTTTAAGCAATTTCTGGAACAGGAAAAGCTAATGCAAGACTACCTCTCCCCTTTTAAAGCTGATATTCAAGACTTTATACAAAACCCAACGCGACAAGCCGATATTCTCGAACACGCGACATTATTATGGAATATTATTCATTATCAAATTTTATATTATAAAGAAAAATATCCGAATTGGAAATTTGTACACCACGAAGACCTCTCGCGCGAGCCTTTCCAAACCTTCGGGCAGCTATTCGATGATTTGAATTTGGACTTTAATGAAAAAGCAAAAAAATACCTCCAAGACAGCACACAATCCAACGAAAACAGCCGATTGAAACGTCAATCGGCTGCCAATATTTTTAAGTGGAAAAATAAATTAACACCGCAAGAACAACAATTTATCTACAATAAAACCAATTACATTTCCCAGCATTTTTATACAGAAAAGGAATGGTGATAAGAGATGAGAGACGAGAGACGAGAAATGAGATTATATAAAAAACGAGATGCTTTTGGCATCTCGTTTTTTTTTATTCTGTCTCACGTCTTACTTCGGTACACGCGAGGAGATGCCATTATTTTGAAACCATAATACCTTATCCTCGCCATTCACATCGCCATCCAGATTGAAGTCTGAAACGCGGTAATAACCGAAAACACCGTTATTATCTACCCAGATAGATTTATCACTTCCTGTCACATCGAAACTAGGAAAATCAGACTGGTCGGCATCGCCTGCGTACATACACCATACGCCTGATGTCAGTAGTTTTTGACCATAACTTGTAACATCACGGTAACTATCAGATACACGGAAATCATGGCTAAAAATGTACCCATCAATCGCGATTAATGAGGGAGACATCACACCAATATGGTTGCGATGTTCGATGACCACATAAAGACTATCCAAACCCGCTGCGGCAGACAAAACACATCTATCAGGAAAACTAATCGCTCCATCTTTATGCAGCAAAGCCGCCGTTCTTGCCACTTCGGTACTCTTTTCTACGTCTTCGCGAAACGATACCAAAACCCAATCGACCATATCAGCCGTATAGTCAGCATCTGTAAAATTTATGCCCTCTTCTCCCGTGTAATTCCAGGGAGCAGCACTGTAAGGTTGTCCTGCCGGAGTAGGATCTTGACTACCCGTTGGCGTTTGTCCGGGTAGGATACTTCGACTGCTACTGAGTTCCGTACTCATCTCACCGATAGCAGAATTATACGTACCCTCAAGGTACGTATGTAGCTGAATATCAACACAATTTTCCTCAGAAATCAATATCAATGTGCTTGTATCGCAAAGCATCGGTGTACCATTATCGCAGACTTGATATTCTACGGTTTCTGTTCCGACAAAAGTCGAATCGGGTGTGTAGGACGCATAACCGCTTGGAAAAATATAAAATTCCCCCATCACATCAGCAGCACCAATATACGAAACTCCCATCCCGTCACCATCTATGTCAGTATCGTTTTCCACAATATTGTACAAAGTACGTTCACCTGCCAATGCAGTAATTGTATCAGTCATAGCAACAGGAGCATCATTCACAGGGTCAACAGTAATATAAACGACGGCTGCATCACAAACGGGGTCGCCTGCCTCTCCAATAACGTTGTAGTCCACAAAAAGTTGGGGTGCTAACAATGCGCCGCTTTCATAAGTCGCAGCAGTACGTGCGCCACTACCTTCTATGAGCAACAAAGCCGCATTGCCCGACTGCCATGTCGGCTGATCGACCAATTCCTGAATAACGGTGCTAATATCCGTGCTATTATAAGTATTACTTGCCGTCCACACAGGAATATTGTTCCATGAAGCGGAGGCATTTGTACGTGGTGTATTGCTAAGACTACCGTTGACATTGGATATGGGGCTTGCATTAACTGCCAGTGCCGCATCAATGCTCAACGAGGTACTTTCGTTATTACTTTCATCTGCTGTAAAGCGAATATAAGCCGAGTTAATCACTGCACCCTGTGGAACATCGACATTTGTATAACGCAGCCCAATGGTATTGTATAATTCACCATCATCCTTCATCATATCCAAATCCCCACTCGTGTTACTGACGACACCAGTGGTGAGTTCTTCTGCGTCATCACTGCCTGAGGTGATTTGTCCGGTGAAATTGAATGCCGTACTGCTTGGTTGACCTTCCATACAAGCTTCATAAACAAATATATCAACACCATTGAAGTTACCATTTGGCGTATAAGTAAATGTACCATCCCCATTCAGCGCAACTGTACCATTGGTGGGCGAGGATATGAGTATAGGGCTCACCGAAACGTTTGCGTTATCGGGATATTGATCATTCTCCAGTACATTATCTGACAAGGCAGCATCTTCATCTACAACAAAATTATCATTAACCAAGAACAGGTTTGTAGCACAACCTTCTCCCTCTTCGATAAGCACTACGTCACTGATGGCTATTCCACATGGTGTAATTACTTGGCAGGTGTACGTTCCTGCCGTTGTTACTGTAATAGTACTGGTTGTTTCGCCATTCGACCAAAGATATTCACTACCTGTGCGTGGTACGGAAAGTTGAGTTTGTTCGTCTTCGCAAATCGAAGTCGGGCCATTGATAGTAATAGAAGTTGTGGGAATAACACTGGCGGGATCGGTCTGCTTTGTGAGTGTGATAGGCGCGACCATGATATTGTCGTCTTTATTTTCTTCGAGTAGCAAATTTTTCGAATCCACCTGCACCACAACCATATAATCGCCATTGCACGTTCCGTTGGGAATATTGATAAACATGCCATCGAGATTATAATAGTAAATATCCGTCCAACCTGCAGTGATGCCCTGATTGGTCACACCGCAAGAGTAGTCGCCGCCGCCCAAGCCGTAATTTGGTGCATCCGTAGTCAGTACATCATCATTTTCATCACGGCAATGTCCATCATAATATTCGCAACTACCATAATCCATCAGGCAAAAACCGAGTTTTGAACCTTCACCGATAATCGTCCATTTGAGTGGGTCGGGTTCGTTGGGGTCGGGAATACGTAGCGTATAAATGCCCCAATCATCGAAATGCGAGTGATTATGCGTCGGGTGATAGGTCATCGTACCTGCCCAACGGTCAATGTAAGTCATAGCATTCCCTTCCTTTTTGTAAACGCGTTGTTTGACAAGTTGGCTCGGTGTACTACCGTCGGGGCAAACGGTGATATCGCTATTCCAAAGCGTATCTGTACCGCAGACAAAATTGTTGGTTGCCAGCACACGGAGTGGTCCGTGACCGACATTTGGCGTAGAAACCGAGATGCGCAATACACTCTCATATTCTGGGTTAACACCGGGATCGACGAGTACATCGTAGGCAATTTTGATGTTGGGCAAGAGCAAGCAATCCGTGCTTCCATCTTCACAAACGCAGCCTGTGGCATCATTGACCGTACACGGCTGGGCGTAGATAAACGCCGGAATTGTTATTAACAGAATAGCAAGTAAAAGACATTTCATATTTGATTATTTTGATAATGGTAAATGCAAGCTCAAACTCAAACTTAAATTTCAACCGCAGGTTTACACGGTACTTTTGTTAAAATTTGTGGCTTGGAATTTCTTTTCTTTAGGACGTAACAAAACTATGCATGATACTGTTTTTTTGTGAATTCCACCGAGCATTCTTACAGATTTTAAATTTCACTAAATTTTATTTACATTTCGTAAAACATTGCAAATCAATGTTTTTAAATCAATTATAGTTTACTTTTATTTTTATTTCTTACAAAGCTAAGTAACGAGTAAATAATAACTTCACGATTTGGACGGCTTCTTTTGCCCTTATTTTCCTCCTCGAAAACAGTCATTTATCCCGATAAACTCCCGCTTTCAAGAAGAAAACTAAGGACAAAATAATCTCGTCGAAATCGTAAACTTATTATTTGCTCGTTGCTAAGTACTGGACTTTGGACATTGGGTAATTAGGGAACTGGGTAATTAGGTAAATCGCTCATTATCAATAATTTACGTTAATTTGCATTTTATTTTAAATTAACTTTATTACAATTTTTATTATGCTGATAAATAGCGAATTATGCTTTTGTTAGCCTAATTACCTAATTCCCCGATTACCTAATGTCCAAAGTCCAGTAAGTAGTAAGTTTACCATCTTGGAGATAGTTATTTATCTCGCGTTCCTTAGTGGTACATCAATTCACCAATACTCTTTTAATGATTTTTCTTCCATCAAAAAACAATTCTAAAAAGTAAATACCTGTTGGTAAATCCTGTACGGGAATCGCTTCCGAATCCAGTATTTTTTCATTTTCGTACCACATATTTCCTAAAACATCGTACATACGCACACAAGTATGTACAGGCGTATTAATGTGAATAAAATCAACTGCCGGATTGGGATAAACACGAATATCAGGCAACTCGGCAACAGCTTGATTCACCGTAGGAAAATCGGGTTTAAAGCGAATGAGTCCGCCAAAATCGGGCGCTACCCAGAGTATGCTATCGCCTTCCGGGGTGAGGCTGCGGATGGTATTGTTGGTCAAGGGAGAGTTATCAGTATTGTAGCTCGTCCATTCTCCAAATGTACAGATGCCTGCCGGAGCTGTTCCCAAGAAAATGGTACCATTGAGTTCGGCGATTGCGCTGATGCTATTGTCGCAAATGGATGAATTGAGGGTTAGAAAAGCGGTGGCATTGGCATTGGGGTTGAGGATATTCAAGCCCCCCGCGGGGCAGGCGAGCAATTTATTTTGTTGTTCATCAATGTAAATATCGAGAATTGTATTGTCGGTTAAAAGCGTGTTGTCAGCCGTGTAGACCGTCATTGTTGTGTCTTGGAGGCGAGCGATACCGCCGTTAATAGTGCCTATCCATAGGGCATTATTTTCATCGACGGCAAGTGTTGGGATATTATTGGACATGAGGTTGGAATTATCTATATTGTACACCTGCCATGCTGTGCCATCAAGGCGGTGCAGACCACCGGATGTGCCGACCCAAAGGGTTGCATTTTCATCTATCACCATTGAGCGAATGAAGTTATCTTCTAATCCTGAATTGGTAATATTGTACACCGTCCAATCAATACCATCGTATTTTGCCAAGCCGCCTATGAATGTCCCGACCCACAAATCATCGTTTTCATCCAAGAGTAATGAACGCACAGAGTTGTGCGGCAAGTCGGAATTGTCTGTGCGGTAGGTCGTCCAGTTTTGCCCGTCAAAGTAGCCGAGTCCATAGTCTGTACCGACCCAAAGATTGCCTTGTCCGTCGGGGAGCGTGCAGTATACATTATCGTAGGGTAAGCCGGAATTGGAAGTATTATAAATCGTCCACGATGCTTGGGCTTGCATTTGAATGGAAACACAAAGGGCTAAAATAAACACAAAAATGGTGGACGGTAGACGGCTAACGGCTAACGGCGGACGGTGGACGGCTAACCGTAAATGTATTTTTTTATTTTCGTTTGAATAAATATTTTTCATATAAATTTTTGAAAGCTCCACCGGGGTGGCATTTGATAACGTAGTGAGGTTTTAGAAAACTGGTTCTTTGGCAAATCGCGTGATTGCTCGTTTTGCGTGAGGGATAGGAGGTGTTGTTTGAACGAAATGTAGCGATAGCGGAATGAAGAGAGTGCCGGATAGCCCGACCCCCGACTGATAAGGAGGGGGGCACGCCATAAGTATCAGGAACGCAGCAAAAATAACTTAGGGATGAAAAGATAATAAACGCTACATCTTCACGCCGTTATTTTTTCTTTACACAAGCCAAATTTGACGCGCCCGAATGCTTTTGGGATAAGTATAAAGAAAAAATAACAAGAACAAGTCAAGATGTAGTGTTTATTGTTTTTTCATCCCTAATATTAGTGAAAGAAAATAAATAACATGTGCCATTATACTCGTCTTTTTCCCGTCTAAGAACCCTTTGAAATCCTTACGTAGCTAAGGCTATGTGCGGTTTTCAAAAAATTCTTAGACGAAAAAAATACTTCGCATTATGGGACATCTTATTTAATTTCTTTCACTATTATATCTTGACTTGTTCTTTTTTAAAACGTACATTTTTAATTATTAAAAAAAGCAAAAATTATGAACTTAATGCTACAACGAATTTTTACAACTATGATTTTTATGTCCTCAGCCATCGGACTGATGGCTCAGTGTACCGACAACATCGTCACTAATAGTGGCTTTGAAGACGGTATGACAGACTGGTGGAATTGGCACGACAATTCGCCCGATTCGTACACCTTTGAGCTAAGTGCAGATGCCTTTACGGGCGATAGTTCTCTGGTAATCAATGTATTGCAAGATACTGACCTGATTCCCGGCGGACAAGGAGGTGAATACAATAGCCGTCCGCAAACGAATGCTGTGATTGGCGGGCAATTTTACGAGATAAAATTCTACGCGAAAAGTACGCTCGACAACACACAAATTCCAATTTACATCAAAGACGAAAATGATGGCTGGATACTCTTGCACAACGATATCCTTACCGTAGGTACAGACTGGACGGAGGTGACTTCCATCTGGCAAGCGGATATGGACCGTGCAGACATTCACCTTGAAATTAAGGTCTTCAACGATGATTTTCATCAACCGTATAGCGTGTATATCGACGATGTGTCTATCTGCCTGACAGAGATTTTAACCAATACATGCTCTGATAATATCGTCACAAACCCGGGCTTTGAAAGTGGTATTGAGAGCGATTGGTGGACATGGCATGGCGGTGACCAAACCGATTACACTTTTGAAACCTCCACAGAGAGTGAGCTTGGTAATGCGAGTGCCGAAATTAGTATCTTGAAGCCTTCGAGCGAACTTACCGGAGCAGCTGAATTTAACAGCCGTCCGCAGATGTCACCTGTCGTAGCAGGGCAAAATTATCGCGTAACGGCATGGGCGAAAAGTACTGTGGAAAATACCACAATTCAGATGTGGGTAAAGGACGAAAATGATGGCTGGACAACTATTGGTGAGGGAGAAGCCCTTGTTGGTACAGACTGGACAGAAGCAACCTTTGTATTTGAAAATGAACAAGATAGAGACGACGTTCACATTGAATTAAAGGTTTTTAATGCCGATTTTGATGTACCTTATAAGGTGTTGTTCGATGAGGTATCAATTTGTGAAACAGATGATGCCCCCGGCGATACAGGTGGGCCTACCGTTGACCCTTATATCTATGGTTCAACGGTGGTTACGACAAGTTGTTCGATCAATCTTGCTGATGATTTCCTCGCCGAAGATATGCAAAATGATGGTGCGGGTTGGGATATTTGGGACGGTAGCGACGACGAGGATTTATCGACCTTTGAGCTTGACCCGATTTTGCCAAATTCGGGCAGCGAATCTATGCGAATCGACATTACAGAAGGTCATGATGTGGCAGAATTTCACCACCGCTATGGCAATGACATTACTTTGGAAGACGGCATGGATTATACCGTCACAATTTGGATGCGTAGCAACGTTCCCGCAGGCGATACAGTACGCGCCTTTACTCGTTTAGTACGTGATACTGACTGGACTTCGCAGTTTGCAGCAGAATTTGTCAGTACGGGCAATGATTGGCTAAATTATAGTGATAATTTTACCGCCGATGGCACATGGGACAATGCCTTTTTAGAAATGAAATTGTACCGTGTAACGGATTTTTCAAATGCGTATAGCGTATGGTTGGATGATGTACAAATTTGCCCATCCGGTGATGCCATGACTACTGACATGGAAAGTGTCGAAGCACTTGGTTTGACCTTAGAAATGATGCCGAACCCGGCAATTGCCAATTCCATCGTCAATTTGAATATTACCGCACAAGAAACATTACAAAATACAAACATTCAGGTACTTGATATATTTGGACGCACCCTTTGGTCGCAGCAAACGGACATTCAATCGGGCTTTCAAAACATTCAAATTCCGACGACTGACCTTTCATCGGGAATGTATATTATCAACATCAACCAAGGTGTTCATTCGAAGAGTTTGAAATTGCAAGTATTGAACTGATGGCAAGTGAAAGATAATAAACATAAAATCATAAGTGAAAGAACTAAAAATAAATGAAGCCATGTTCACTGGACTTTTGGACATTGGGTAATTAGGGAACTGGGTAATTAGGTGAATCGCTCATTATTAATAATTTATGTTAATTTGCATTTTATTTTAAATTAACTTTATTATAATTTTTATTACGCTGATAAATAGCGAATTATGCTTTCGTCAGCCTAATTACCTAATTTCCCAGTTACCTAATGTCCAAAGTCTAGATGTTCACATGGCTTCATTTTTTAATTTTATAGAAAAAAATTATTAATGAAAAACGGTCTATTAATCATCATTTCTTTATTCTCATTTCAAACAATATTCGGGCAAATAGCTTTTCAGGAAATCACCGAACAAGCCGGTATCGCCAATTCTGACAATAAAAATCATGGGATTGCTTTTGCCGATTTTGACAATGACGGCGATCAGGATATTTATGCTTTTACTCGCCTCAATCAAAATAAATTATACGAAAATCTTGGCAACGGCACCTTCAATGATGTGGCTCTTCCGACAGGCGTGAATCATAACGGTAGTACGCGCGCTGCCGTTTGGGGAGATATTAATAATGATGGTTGGTTAGATTTATTCATTGGTTCGTATCAGGCGCCCGATAGATTATACCTCAATAACGGCGCAGTGAACAATGGCAATGTTACATTTACAGACATTACTTTCGATGCCGGAATTTTTAATTCGGAAGAAACTGTATCCGTACATATGGCAGATGTGGATGCCGACGGATTACTTGATATTTATGTGGCAAATAATCTCGCAGAAAATCATTTGTACAAAAATAACGGCAACCTCACCTTTACAGACATCACAAATTCATCGGGTACCAATGATGCTTCCCATTCAATGGCTTGTGCCTTTTTTGACTATGACAATGACGGCGACCAAGACTTGTATCTCGTACACGATTTTGAAGTAGCAAATATACTATATCAAAATGACGGGCAAGGCAATTTTACCAATGTCGCGCAAGCTGCAGGAGTGGACTACGCCGGGCATGGCATGGGCGTTGATGTAGCCGATATTAACCACGATGGTTGGTTAGATTTTTACCTCACAGATTTGGATGAAAACGTCCTGTTTTTGAATGACGGGCAAGGTGGTTTTACAGACATATCGGAGAGTGCCGGAACTGGTGATACAGGTATGGGTTGGGGAACAATGTTTTTGGATGTAGATAATGATGGTTGGCAGGATATTTATGTGGTAAATGATTCAAAATACAGTCCCGAATCGAATGTACTGTATCGAAACAACGGTGATTTGACCTTTCAAAAAGTCATGCAAAATACCCCACTTGCAAGTGAAGAAGGCGGTATAGGCGGAGCTTGCGGAGATATTGATAACGATGGTTTTATAGATATTGTACTTGCAAATACTTTCGGTAATTCCGGCAATCAATTATTTAAAAATTTACCAAATCAAAACAATTGGATTAGCTTCAAATTAAAAGGCACACAAAGCAACCGCGCAGCTATCGGTTCACGTATTCTGATAGAATATGGCAACGGTAACACTCAAAGTGACCTTATCATGGCAGGAACGGGTTTTGCAGGAGCAAATTCGCTGAATATACATTTCGGATTAGCACAATACCAACAAGTAGCTAAAGCAACAATTTACTGGGCAAGCGGGCAGGTAGAGGAATTTTTTGACCTCGCGACCAATCAAATTTATGACATTCAAGAAGTGAATGAGCCTGTGATTAATGCCGTTGTTTTGAAAGATTCTATCGTGGAAAAATATGGCAAATTTGAAGCCGCGCTCGACCTTGAAGCTACTTACGATAATGCCTACGATTTTGACCAAATTAAGGTTTCGGCAGTCTTCACTTCACCCTCTGGCACACAAAAAACGGTGGATGGTTTTTTTATGCAAGATTATAATCTGAATACTACAAGCGGTGGTTTGACTTCGGTAGGTGACGGCGGTTTTCGAGTACGGTTTTCACCGGATGAAACGGGCGAATGGTCTTTTCAAGTAAGTGTGACGGACAATGAAGGTACCTCAAATTTTGGTATACAAACATTTGAATGTACACAAACTACGAACCCGGAAAATAATGGTTTTGTACGAACAGGCAATACAAATTATTTAGAATTTGACAATGGCGAACAGCTCATTTTGATTGGTGAAAATATGGCTTGGCAAAACTCCAATGCATACACCAATTATCGAAATTGGATCAATAAATTGGATGAAAACGGGGGTAATTTTATCCGAGTTTGGCACGCACACTGGGGCTTGGGCATTGAGTGGAAAGATGGCTCGCAGGGCTTTGAAGGCTTGCGACGGTACAAGGAGACGAACCTATTTTATCAGGATTGGTTGTACGATTTTTGTGCTGAAAAAGGCGTATATATCATGCCGACATTGCAACATCATGGGCAGGTATCAAGCAATGTCAATCCAAATTGGAATGACAGCCCGTACAATATTGTCAATGGCGGAACATGTCAAAATACATGGGATTTTTTCACTGATTCGACAGCTCGCGCACATACCCGCAACCGTTTGCGCTATGTGGTTGCGCGATATGGGTATTCGCGAGCGGTGCAGTCGTGGGAGTTATTCAATGAAGTAAATTGGACCGATGATTTTCATACGCACATTCAAAAAGTACGCGATTGGCACGCCGAAATGGGTGCGTATTTGAAGGAAATTGACCCGTATCAACACTTGGTCACGACGAGCTATGCCGAGTCTGACCAAGACCCCGAAGTCTGGAACAATCCCGATTTCGACTTCACGCAGACACATTTTTATATCAATAGTCCCAACCTCGAACGTGTCCTTGTAGGTGGTGTTCGTCAGTATCTTACAGATTTTGGAAAACCTACTTTGGTCGGTGAATTTGGCTTAGGCGGCAGTGCTAGCCTTGCCAATGCTGACCCTGACGGCATTCACGTTCACAATGCGCTTTGGGGGTCACTTTTTGGTGGCGGCATGGGTACAGGTCTGACTTGGTGGTGGGATAACTACATTCATCCGCGCGACCTCTATTACCACTTCGCACCGGTGCGAACAGTAACAGATGATATAGCGTTTGTAGAAGCGGATATGCAGCCTGCCACTTCGTATGTGACGGGTGCGCCCGGAGATTTGTTGTTGACTCCGGCATTAGGTTGGGGTATAATTGGTGATAGTCAAATTACAGTAAATGATAGCGGCGGAACTGACCCTGAAAATCCGGGCTTAAGTTCATTCCTATATGGCTCGGAATGGAATACGGAGTATAGAAGTCCGCCAAATTTTTCAGTGAATTATCTTGCCGAAGGTGAATTTTCCGTCACTACGGGTGACAGCAAGGGGCAATCGCCCAGAATTTCCATTTACGTGAATGGCAGTTTGATTCTTGATGAAGAAGGTTTGAAAAACACGACTTACACGGTACTCGTACCGCCCGGACAAAACCTAATTAAAGTAGATAATTTGGGGGCAGATTGGATGAGCATTCAGTCATATCAATTTGATGGTTTGGGGTCAAAGGTAGACTCTTACGTGCTGACGGCTGCCGATAATAAAACGGCTGCCGGTTGGGTATTTAATCGCGACTACAACTATGTAAACGTTGTAGCAAATGAAATTCCAGAAAAAGTAACGGGCAGTCAGTTGGTCGTAGAAGGCTACGAAGATGGCGATTATTATGTAAAATGGTACGACTGCCTGACCGGGGAAATTATATGGGCATTTCCCGTCTCGGCTACCGATAATACGCTCTATTTGCCAATTCCCGGCTTGCAGTGGGATATGGCATTTCGGGTAGATAGTGAAGAATTAATGGTTGATGCAGCGGAAGTTGTGCTGTTAGATGACTTTAAAATTTTTCCGAATCCAGCGCAGGCAGGTGGCGAAATTCGTATCGAAAAAGGCAGTAAATTGCTGGGCGATTCGAGCGTTTCACTCTTAGATTCTGCAGGGCGTTTGATACATCAATCCACCTCAAATCAAGGGCGTTTTCAATTGCCGGCGCAGCTTGAGAGTGGCTTGTATTGGGTGAGTGTACAGGAGAATAATGTGATAGGAGCGAAAGCAATTTTTGTGCAGAATAAACCGTAAATAGTTGAATCTATTAAAATCGGTGATAACTCAACAATATAAAATAAAATTTAAATTTTGAATTTTGAATTTGGGTTAAAACTCGTCTGCCATTTGTAAAATGTCAGCCGTATTTTCGCCCAAATTCGGAGTAGATTCTCCATTCTAAGTACACTGTTTTATAAATTTATTTACATTTTTTGACGTTTATTTTGAAATGAATCGAATCAAAAATGACGCGAATACTCACTGTATTTAAGGATTTTTTGGTGAAGAGTCATTTTAAAAGAAA
>Ga0209186_1001091_pt1 | contig 20569 bp, 13 predicted proteins | sample SidtaG_FD_187426 | JGI IMG/M metagenome (GOLD analysis project Ga0209186, IMG submission 187426) | Marine algal microbial communities from Sidmouth, United Kingdom - Sidmouth_Male2 metaG (SPAdes) (version 2) | ecosystem: Host-associated > Algae > Red algae > Unclassified | place: Sidmouth...
GGGGGGCCTCTGGGGGCCCCTGTGGGGCCAGTCAATTGTGCATCCTGGACAAATGTGTTTCGTGATTGTTGGTCCCTCGCGGCGATTCCTGTGCGTGGGAGAATCCATCGTCTGTGTGAGATTGGGGCCATGCGGCACACCTGCAATCCGCTGGCGACTCCTTGCTTACTCAGTCGTGTGCCCCCGACCATGGCGTGTACCGCAGGGACGCTGACGACGGCAGCGACGACGACTCTGGCGACACCACCTTCCTGTATCAAGCACGAGTGTGTATCTCCCCTTCTGTTGCGGTGCTGGCTGCTGCTGGTACGTTCTAATTGAGTTTCCGTGCGCCGGTGGTCGATCTGGGTGGGGGCGCGCGCGGTACTATTGGCATTGCGTCCGTGTGTGCCCGCGCGGTACTATTGGCATCTCTTCCGTTACGAGAGGGGGCTCCTTTGTAGAGGAGTTTGAGTCCCGACGGCAGTATGGGCAACGTTTGGACATGGCTTGACGTAGTTGCTTGCGTACGTGCATTCGTGACTTGGGCATGTCGGCTTTCGCATGGCTCTTTTCATTTTCTTGCAGCCGCTCTGACCACTGCTCTTGTGGTTTTTATTTTCATCATCTCCCTACCTTGCTTATCCTAGCTGTTTTGCGTCTTCGTCGAATGTTTTCCACCGTAGCCGTCGACGTTATGGAGGCCATCGGTAATGCCTCCGAGCGCCACCTCTTCATGCAGTTCTACAGCCATCTCGGTATCGAGGACGAGACGCAGTTGGTGTTTTTATCGACTATGCTGCGTGCTGTTTTTGACGCAACCTCGAAGCTGGACCGGCACCTGGCCAAGTACGGGGCCTCGCTACATTGCGCAGTGAGCCGCATGGTGGTGTCGAAGAACCCACGGGAGGCGCCCAGCCACCGGTGGATTCGTGTCCTGGACCGTTTGGGTTTTTTTACAGATGGCGACAAGCACGCTGAGCGCATCGTCAACATTGGCATGGCATTTGCCTATCGGCAACTGGAGGTAGACGCTCTCGCTGACGCCAACGCCGTGTTGCTGCGACAAGCGCAGCCGTCGACGGCCGTAGCCAATGGAGAAATTGACAGTGCTCTACACCCCGGCGGGGAGGTTGGGTCAACATTTAATGGTGACAAGACTGCCGCTGCGGCAGTAGAGCTCCCAGGGGTTTTGGACCATGACTTTTGTGAAGAAGACAACTCCGCCCTTCCAACCGGGGGACTCGTCGTATCAGCCGACCCAGCTCCATCGAACGGCGCGGACGGTGGCGACCGAGGCGATGGCGGAGAAGCGCCGCTGCCGCTCGGCGGGATGGTCGTCTCTTCGATTACGGACGGGCAGCTCCTGACGACCGGCGGCAGGCCATGTTCACTGGGAGAGGCTGGTGGGGGTGGCCTGTCCGCGTTGGAGGGCGGTCGAGCCAAGGCTCCCCAAGATCACGGTGGTGGGGGGGAAGGGGAGCAAGATCACGGTGACGCAGACGCCGACGACGGTGGAGGCACTGGGCCGGTCCCATCCCACGTCGTGCACGAGTGGCAACCTACTGTGCTGCCGCCGGCATCCGCCGTTTCTGTTGTCGCTTCGGTCATTCAAGACGTGTCCAGCAGGTCGGGGGGCCCCGACGTGATGCGTAAGCTACTTGACGACAGCATCCTTTGCGTGGCGCGCACGAGAGCGCCCGTCTCCTCCCATCGTGGCCTCATTTGTCCTACGGGGAGCAAGGCCGATTGGGCAGCGGTGACGCGGATGTGCACGGGGTGGTGGCCTCAGTGGATTGCCACCCCTGACGTCCCCACTTTGCCACCGGTGGGGACCGTCTCCCGTCGACTCTTTAAACACCGGCTGGCCCGGACTTCTCGGTGGGTGCTCAAGGTCAACATGGAGGTGATCAATGAGACGCTGGATGAAATCAGCGTGCGGTCGTCGCGCTTCTTCCCCAAGACAAAGCTTGCAGCTGTGGAGGAGGTGGTGCGCATCAACGCCACATCGGCCATGCGGCTGCCGGTGGTGGTGGCCTCCATGCTGTTGCTGTGCACCAAGGAGGATCGCTTTGCTGGCGTTCTGTCGGAGCTGGCATCGGTCGGCCGAGTCGACATCAACAAGGCTGCCCCACTGCACCAGGCTTCCAGGCACGAGTTCTCCTCTTCTGGTCTCGCATCGGCCTCCACGAGCCTCCAGGCTGCGCCGTCTCGTCACGTCTCACCGCCCGACCCGAGCGCTGCCGCTGCGGCGGCGTTGCACGACCGCGATGCCGTGAACATGAACGACAAGTACGCCGACATGGAGGTGGCACTGCACAATGAGGACGTATCCGTCGCGGCGCTCAACCGGGCTGACCGCATGCGCAGAATGCGAGCTTCGCAAACGGTTCCATCCGTAGCTGCACGGTCGGCTGCCATAGGGGTGCCGCTGGACAGCGGCGATGCTGTCGTCCTCGCTGATGCAACTAGATCATCCGCTCCTTCCCTCCCACTCTCCACAAGTCAAAATCCTCCCCCAGGCCTGGCAGCACCAAGTGCAAGCCAGATATCTGGCGTGAGCGCTGGGCGGCCACCGAGGGGGGTCAAGCGCACGCGCGCACCACGCACGCCTCGACGTTCCGCCACCCAAGGAGCGGCTGCGAAAGCCAATTACGCCAAAGCCGCCGTCGCAAAGGCCGCCGCCGCCAAGGCAGCTTCCGCCCAGGCCTCCGCCGCCACGGCCAGAGGCGCCGTTACCACCAGTGGATCTGGCTCTGCCAGTGGTGGACGGGAAGGCGATGCAGCAGCGACCCGCGCGACTGACAAGGGCGGGGGGGTGGTGCAGGTAATGAGCGGGGGGGCGTCCACCGCGGCCGCCTTTCTTCCCATGCACCCGCAACCCATCTCTTCTGCCAATTTCACCCTCACCAACGCGATGGCGGCCGCACCTGGCGGTCAGGCATTTGGGCAGCAGCTTGAAGTCGGTGCTTCCCCCGCGGTTGGTGTTGTTGACTTGGCATCCCTGCAACGGGAAAGTGGAACAACCCAGCAGGACGTCCCACTTGGTCAACCAGATGCACCGCACCCGCTCGTATCGCCATCCGTGTCACCAGCCGGTGCCAATGGTTTTTTCCACCAGGGAGCGGGGCTTGTACCCTCTGAATATTCTCCTCTGCATGGAGTAGTTGGTGGCGGTGGGGTTGCTGGAGTACCATCTGAGGGAGGGCAGTCAGCAGCACATGTGGCGCCCTCCACCTCATTGTCTTTTGTGGAGGAGAGCAGAGCACGACGCGCGCGCGTGGAGGCCGACTTGCGCGACGCCAATGCTTCTTTGACGCACATTTTACATAGAAAAGGTGGTGGAGCTGGGCAGAACTGATTAAAAAGGCAGCTACGGAGCACAGCCGATTCCGTACACCGATTCTCTCGTCTTTTGAGCTCGACCACTGACCTATTACGTCCCCCATATTGACTGCCTGTGTAGCACAAGAGCACCGAGCAGCTGCTGCACGTCACGACGCCACCAGAGCGTGAGTCAGCGAGAGTGTGTGGTGACAAGCAAATGGGACGGCACGGAGCAAGAAGAATGAGAAAGGGAAAATCAACTAAGAACTACAACCGCCGCCACTCTGCATACCTCTTAAGAACCAGAGGGTTGGCGTACAATCGACCCGCAGAAAATGACTTGATGTGCAAGCCCTCCTTAGTAGGCACGCGGCTGATTGCCGTCTGTACCATGCCCGCCTCAAAACATTCGCCCAAGTCCAGCACGGCGCGGGAGATGCTCAAACTCTGGGACATGTGGATGGTTGATGCCCACCCAAGCACGAAAGGTACCTGCTTCCGCACCGCCAGCGCGCCGGGGCAAGAGTAAACACGAGCGAAGAACTGGATCGGCGGGCAGGCAACTTCCATCCATGTGTCCCCAGCATCCAGCAACCCGAAGCTGCCGCGCTGGATGCCCTTCGGCAACACGTGGTTCTCCAGCCGGACCACCGCCGTGCCGTCGTCTTGGTACGAGGAGATGATGCCGACACTGCCATGACACACCCCAAGCAGCTTCCTGTAGTTGGAGGTCATCATAACCCGCGCGTGCAAGCAGTGCTGTACAGCAGCAGGGGCCACACAGTCGGCCAGGGAAGCCATGAGCGACCGATGCGTCACTGCATCCAACGAGGGTTGAGCAAGAGACGCGTCACGGTCCGGATCGACGGTCACCGAGTCGACGGCCTCGTACACGCCTGGCTGCTGTCTGCCGGCCGTCAGCGCCTTGAGGCAGGAGCGGTTGTGGGCGAGGACGTCCTTGTGTCGAGGCATGAGGTGGAAGACGTCGGTCTTCATTGCCTCATACTTGGCGCCATCAACCCAGCACTCGTCCACCAGGCGACGGACAGCAGTGGACGCATTGCCAACGCGGGCGTCACGCACAGCACGGACGAAGCCCGGGTCGCTCTGGCGGAAGGCACCGGGGAGGTCTAGGAAGGCGTCCCCAAAAAGCTTTGACCAACAAGAGGCAGTGAAGGCCATGCCCCCCCCCTTGACAGGCCCCAGCTGGAAGAAATCCCCGAAGGCGTACCACAGGCACGGGCGGGCCGAGTCGGAGCGTGACTGACAAAGAAGCTCGTGCATGACGTTGAGCTTGTTTGCCCCGACCAGAGACACCTCGTCTAGCAGCACGGCGCGCACGGTCTTGAGCCTTGCCTTGATGGGAGAGTAGCGCCTGGTAGACAACAGACGCGCAGCCTCCGCGACCGGGTCGCCGCTCGGCTCGTAGTCGCGGACAAAGCCAAAAAATGAGTGGTAGGTGACGCCATCCGCGGTCTTGGCCGACGTTCCAGTCGGTGCCAACACGACCACCTCCCCCTCCAACGTGTAGCGCTTGCGTAGAAAGCCGTTCAAGTGCCGCAAGAGCGTGGACTTCCCAGCGCCTGGACCGCCTGAGATGAACGCACTCTGAATCCTTGAAAACAGCCGCTCGCAAACGTCCTCCCATCTACCAGCTCCGGCCAAGTCCCCAATCAGTCCAGGGTCCGTCAGAGATCGATCCTGGCCCTGGTCGCCACAGGAGGCAGCGCGGCTGCCCCCTGCACGTGACTTAGACGCGGCGGCGCGTCCGGGATCGGCTTGGCGCCTCTGGGAGAGACGTGACGGAAACGGGCCCGGAGACCGCAGCAGAGCCCGCAGCTCCCTGCCGTCACTGTCTTGAGTCGAGCCGTTGGAGCCGAGACAGACAAGGTCAGGGGGCGGCAGCACCGACACGGTGGCATCCGAACTTGCGGGTGACCAGTGGAGGGGATGCTCGGCGTCAATGGGATGGGCCGACTCACACTTACGGCGCTTGTCTCGCACGTGGCTGTGCGCTTCAGAGTCGCGGCAATCAAAGTTGCTGCCGCCGAAAGGTGGCGACGTCAGCACCTCATCTGACGCAACACCAAACAGGCCTGCAAAGGTGGTGGGTTGACATGAGTCTTCTTGATCAGAGGCCATAGGACGCTTGGGAGCACGGAACGAGGATGCCGATAAAGCCGCGTGCGACGTACGCTGGCCGGCCGCCCAGCACCGAGAGCCGGCCGATGCACCCGCCGACGGCGTTAAGAAAAACTCGAGCCCTGCAGGAGGCGCAGCACGGCGCCCGAGTAGAGGCGATGAAGATGCAGCGCTGCTGGCAGGCTTCGGCGCCGACAAAGTACTGACGGCGGACTTCTTCGAGTCACCGCCGACGGCGGACGGTGTCGGGTCACCGGCTCCCACCGGGCTCGTAGGGGTAGACGCCGGGCTCGTAGGGATGGATGACAACGGGACGCCAACCACCTCCATCAGTGCCATACCGGTGTTGTTATCGAGCCATTCCCATGCAATCGGCTCGGTGGCAAAGGTGGCCGTGATGCAGACCCCGTTGGATGGGTCTTGTACCAGCGCCAGGACTGCCGCAAGCCCAACGCCGCTGGTCGGATGGCAACTTCTCGATGACGCTGTCGTAACTGCCATAAACGCAGAGGGGGAATCTGCGGCTGGTGCCAGCTCGGCAGTCAGCTCCGCGGTTGTTGCGACGGCCTCCTTGTACGCGGGGTGCGTCAGCCAACACAGTGCATCCCGCTGCGTCGTGAAGCATCTCGTGACCAGCACACGAGCGTTTCCGCCGGCACAAAGGCGCTGCGTAATGTGCGCGTCGTCGAACCAGTTGAGCATGACGCACACGGTTGGAGCGAGGATGGCTACGTACTTGCGAGCGGGGCGCGCGACGGAGGCCATTGTCGCCGGGAGTACGTCTCACCCACGCACCTGCATTGAGCCGCCCGGGGGGGGGGGGGGGGGGGCAGTTGGAAGGATGGAGAGAGAGATTTCGGGGACGAAAGATTGGGAAAAGGAGGGAAGGACAACGGCCGAAAAGAGAAGGACAGGCAGCCAAGCAGTAGGCGGGGGAATCGTAGAAGCGACCCAGCATGAGTGAGAAACATGCGCACATGCCGAGAGTGGTGGCTCCACCACGCCTGGAGCATAGTCTCCGCGGTCCCCCCAGTCCCCCCGTCGTCCAAGCAAGAGCCCGCCTCCCCCGACTCCGATAGACCACAAGCATACGTACGAGGTGTACAAGACCAGACGTACAGGGCACGACAGTTGCTGGCGCCCCACTCGGACACGCGTCTTACCTCGATAGGGGGCGGCGGTAACGGTAGTTATGCCGCAGTGTAGGCGGTACCCTCCCAAGCGGCGGCACGCGACTAGCAGAGCGAGCGGCCCTGCCAGATCAGGGCACCACTCGGCGGCCGGATGGGTTGAGGGGGCCGGGTGCGCGCGCGCGGGGTCGCGGCACCGCCAAAAAAGGGGATAACGGCATCAGGTGGGAGCGGGTGGAACCGCCTCGATTGGGCGGGCCCACCGAAGAGCGGGTTCTGCTCCGTAACGCTGCCCGCCATGGGTGGGGGTGGGGGGAGCGGCACCGCGGGAAGGAAGGAAGCGCAAAAAGACCGCCTTTTCTCTCAGTTCAGCTGATGTCGGACTGTTGGATGCAAACAGGTGCTACTTCGGTGTATTTGCACGCGCAAGGAGATATTTATCTGGTCATCGAGATGTCATCTCCTGCTGCAAGATCCTGCTCCATGCACGACGACAAGTGGAAGCGTGCATCGTCACGGCCCACAAACTCGCAGTTGCTTCCGACGACGTGACGCCTGGTCGCGCAGAAAGCAGGCTACATATTGCTGGAACGTGGGAGCGCAAGTGACCATCTAGGTCCGGTTCCGCAGCTATGCACACAAAGAATGGTCCACGCTGAGTCCTGCCGACGGCGGGCACTAAAGCTTAGTCTCTAGTGTGTATCGGCGCTTCAGTTATCTTTGCTCGCTCTCAACCATTGCTACATACGATACGGAGAACATTCTTCCAGCAGACGTTCTAGCGCATCTTGGGATCTGGGCCCAAGGGCGCATAACATCCACTCCAGGGCAGCAGGTGAGGACTCTGTCTCCATATGGTCGTGCACCAACAGGCTCCTGCCACGAAACGTCTCCTCACATGATCGTTAACCAACATCAGGCAGTGAGATGCACGTGACAACCTGGGAATCGACTCGGCGTGAACGACTTGGCAGGTACATTGTATGTGCACATGCGCAGGTACAGTGTGGGTGCAACAGGCTGACGCTTTAGGGAACGTCGCCTTGTATGCCAACAAAGAATTGCGGCCAGAATACTACCAGATTGTCTGCCACTGTTGGAACGCAGGCAGTGGCATGCGAGCCTGGTCACTCCACGCAGGATGCAAAACAGCATAGATAGGACTGGATGCACACACGGGACGTGACACGGTCGGTCATAGGGATTCTTGAATGAAAGCCTGAACCACCGCTCGGTAATCGAATACCAGGCAAGGATACCAACGAGCGGTCACCGAGCCTGCATTTCGAAGCAGTCACTCACTGGTGCTGAGCAGAGGTCTGGACCGCATTGGAGATGATGAAAGCACAAAAAAGGGGTAGATGGAGTGTGTGTTCCTTTTCAACCTCGCTTGTACGCGGAAGGCACCCCGTGCCCTACAGTCGCCGGCGAGCACAGGTGCAGTACACAATGAAGCGCCCACATCCCACGGCCGCTCTTAAACCAAACCCAACTTGCAATGACACCTGCACAGCTGCCAACGAAGGGAGCCGTACTGCACGCCCCTGTTCCATCCTGTTCTGTTCAATCCAACTTTTGGCAATGGCCAGCCTGTCGCCACCCAATGTATCGACGTGAGAGAAGAGAACGCGAAGAGAAGCAGGTCAGCGCGACGTCCATAACGGCCAATGTGATTTGCGCCGTGGTAGCTGTCATACTGTGGGAGTGGGGAGTACGCCGTCTGGTTCTCTGTGTGGGTCGGGGCTGAGGCGTGCCGTGGTCTGTGAGTTAGGTCTAGGGCGGTGGGTTCGCACTTTGGTAGGTCAGGTAGGCGCCGTCACCACGAGCGGCCCTACTCTGGCTTGTGAGCGAATGCTGGTTCAGACACGGGGCTGCACATGAGAACGGTGGCCGAGGTGCCTACCTCTTTGTGCTGGAAGATAAGGGAGCGTATCAGTGCAGCTAAACGCAGTCTCTGGCATTTCCGTATGGTGTCCATGCGGCTGTGTGGTGGTATGCACACGACTGGTGGCCCCGATACTACCGACTGCTTGATATAGGCAGCGGACTGGGGTTATTGACGGCAGACTACGCGCCTGCAACTCGGCGCAGCATTCCATAGTAGTGGGCAGGAAGACGCAGTCTTGGAGACCGGCAGGGTGGGGGTAGGAACCATCGATGCTCCCATCTAACGTGCGTAGCACCCATAGCCAATCCCATCGCACCAGCGTGCAACCACAATATTCTGAGCAAGGACATGGGGACGTAGCCTGGAACGAAGACCGCTCGTCCAAGACGGCGCGGCATATCAGGGGCAAAGAGCTAACCAAATGCACAAGTACAATGCGGGCGCTGTACCCGGAAGGGCCATTCTGGGGAGATCAGGAGGGTGTGACGAGGGCTGACGTGTACAAATTTGATACCATTTCCAGGAGTTTTGGATAAGAAGCCCCCGTGAGGTGATACCAATGCGCGATTCCAGGTCTCAGCTCTCTGGGAATGTTCACCTCTACTGCTCTTCGCCATGCTTCTCCTGTTGCTGATCATCAGCATATGTGGCCGTTGCCGACACCGCCGCTCGCGTACTCTTCTATGTCGAGCGTGATACCGTGCTCAAGTCTCTTGCATGTATTGGAGCTGCTGCCCACTTCTTTTTAATCGGGGGGTATGGCATTGATGGGGGAAGCCAAACACAGAGGGTGCTGCGGAAAAGGGCGGTCGTCTCCAAGGCGGTGTCGTGGTGTTTGGATATTGTCTATGCTTTGCTCGTGCTCTCCCGTGCCGTCCAGGTAGAGCTCACTTTAAACCTACTTGACGTCATTATTGGCAGTGCCACCCCAAGTCATGTCCTCCACCAAAGAGACCCGCGCCATGTCGCCAACCCCATCGCCGTCACCCACCCAGTCGCCCCCACCGACGTCCACAGCACCATTCCCTCCACCACCATCCCCTCCGTCGCCACACTCCACGCTACGCACATCCACTTCCAAGGCGTGCCCGTCGACGCCGTGAACGCCGACTGCCTCTGCAGCCAACTCCTCCGCGTCGCCCAATGCAGTGGTCACGCACGGCTCGCCGCTGCCGTCCGAGTCCGAGAAGTCATCGATCTCTGGCTCGGAGGCATTCTCCTCCAAGTCTGAATCATCTGGCACATCCACCACCCCCGCACATGCGGCGACGAGCGAGTCGCTACACGAAACGTCCAGACAGCAATCCAGGTCGTCAAAAAAGAGTGCAAGGGCAATGCGCTGCCGTAAAGTAGGCACGTCCTTCTGGGAGAACAGCAAAGGCGTACCGAGCGCAAAGCAATCAGCGGCTGCCAAGACAAACACGCCACAGCTGCCAGCATCGGTCTGCCGCGGTCGACTCGAGTCCAAATCCGTCTTCCACGCCTCCACATTCCAGCTGGTGGCCGCGTCGCCCCCCAGCCGGGCAGCAATCTCGTCCCGCAACCAGCGCCGCAGCACGCCGACGACCCCGTGCGTGTCCACCGTGGACAGAGAGTCGTAAAACCGGAAGACGCGGTTGGCCACGTCAATGACGACAAGGACCCAGTGCGTGTTGCCCGCATGCACCGGAACGACAATGCGATCAACATCTTCCAAGTTCAGGCCGGCCTTGACGCCCCACCTGCGCACCGCATCGTAGTTGTAGTGAAGGAGGCGCGGCGCCAACCTTGAAACGAAGTAGGTGTTGAACACTCGCGTGCGCGGAATAGTAGGAGCCGGCGAGGCGGCCGCCAGACCTTCGCCAACCAGCGTGCGGCTTCTTCTCGCCCGGTCGTCGCGGTCGTTGATCAATGCAACGATCGAGTTCATCACCTCGCTGCCAAGCCACGCCTCGCCGACTAGCCTCAAGAAGTCGGCGCCCGAAAGAACGATCCGGGCCTTGTTCCGAGGCCGCACGGCAGCAGCAAGCGGGGCGTTGACCAGCTGCCGCACAAGCTCCTTTTGTGTCTTGCTCACGGGGGTGGTGGCCATTGGTGCATAGAACACGCGGTCAACAACCCAGCTGGCGTGCTTGGCGAGGAGCTCCGGATGGATGGCCGCGTCCATCGGCGACGCTGGTGTGTCAACGACGGCCGCGCTGACACCCGCCGACCAGTCATCGTCGACGCCATCAACGACGATCACCTCAGCGCCTTGGGGTCCGTCGCCCGCTCGTCCGCCATCCCCAACGATATCTCCAGGAACCTCCCGCACGGAAAGCGCATCGACAAGTCCCTCACCAACGGCGGCTGCGCCATCTGGTGCATGGGCACCAAGGCCACCGGCGTCCGAGAAAGCTTCGGCGGCTGCGTCAATCACCTCGGCGCCCGACGCGTCGTCGGCGACAGCGCCGTCTGGCGAGCCGCACGAGCACGTGCCCGCGCGCTGGCACTCTTGCGCTACCTTGCCGTTGAAGAACGGAGCGAGTGCAATGTGGTCATTCTCCCCGGCGGCTGTGTCGGAGTGCAGACGGTAGAGCTTTCGCAGGTTCATGAAGGCCACCTGCGCCATCTTGTGTACCATGTACGTGGGCGGTGACATGTATGCCAAGCTTGTCCGGTTCACGACGGCAATAGAATGCGACACTTCAGCCGCTTGCGTGGCGACGCCAGCCGTCGTGCCCAGAAACTCGTCCGGCATGTACGTGGGGGAGCATCCATGCGTGATGGAGTGGGGCCGGTCGAGCACGCAGCGCACGTGGTGATCCCGCATGATGACCCGCACGCGCCTCATCGCATTTTTGTCCAGCTTACAAGCCACATCGTAGAAGATGGCTTTGGGCAGCCGGGGGAAGCGCTCCAGCACGATCGACAGGGCCTCCCCAACGCTCTCAGCGTTGAAAAGCACGCGAAACCCCAGCGTGATGACATGTGGGCAAACGACATTGAAGACCCCCTGCGTCAAGCCGCTGCGGATCGCAAACGCCTTGTTACACGCGTCGCCCTCACCCTCTAGGTCCGCCACGTGCCGGTCCTTGCCGCGGTACTGGACACGGCGCTTGGCGGCTTCCGAGTCACGGATGCCTGGCCTCACCCGAGGTAGGCTAGCAAAGTACTCAAAGCTGACGAGGGGATCATCCTCGTCCAGCTCGTCCAGGTCCGTCTGCTCCGCCCGCCACCGCTTGTAGTCGGCCGGCGTCGGCCGCCCCTTCCACCTGTCGCAGTAGGCGCCGTTGACCCACCCCCGCGCCAGCGTTGTCTTGCTGCTTGCGACCTGGGAAAAGGCGTCGTCAACAAACTTCTCTATGTCGACCGCCCACCGCAGCAGCGTCCCGACAGCAACCCGCATGCCCTTGTCCTCGTCCATGTCCTCTGCAAAGAGGCCCACGAAACTGGAAACGAAGCCAACCCCGTCGAGGGCCTCGGTCAGAACGCGCCAGGCCCCGCGCCCCTTGATGCGCATAGTGTTGGAGATGAGCTTGATAGCCCGCTCGTTGAAGCTGGTGAACATGCCCGGCACAGTCTCGGTCAGGAGCGACTGCAAAAATGGGCGGACGCAGATCCACACGCCGTCATCGTCGCGAGGGTACCGCCCAAAGTCAGGGCGACACACTCCCGTCCGATCGCGCCACGTCTCAGTTGGCTTCTTGGCCGCAGGGCCCTTCCCACCAAGGACCACGCCGCCGTCACCATCCGACCTCAGTGCGTTCTCGGCGCTGCTGTTCACAGAGGCCGCCCGGCTCCTCTTGGTCGCCCGTTCGCCCGTCGACGCTTGCGTATTCTCCGACGCGTTTCCGGCCGCCGACGGCAGTCCGCTGCCGCGCTTGGTCGTCGCCTGCGGCTCGCTCGCGCCGAGCGGAAAAAAGCGAAAGAACAGCCGCGCCGCGGCCACCGAGGCCGGCAGCCGACGCGTTGGCGTGAGCATCGTGCTCGCCCACGACCGTAACAGGGATTCCTGCGCAGCGGTCAGCGACGTGGAAGTGCGTAGCACCTTGGAGACGGCCTCGTGCAGTGGGGCGCTCTCCAGAATGCAGAGCTTGGATGCAGGGATGTCCAACACGGGGCAGTCCTCTGTCGGGCGGAACGGCCTGGTGTCGGTGTGGTCGGTACACCCCAGAGATTGGGCGTCAATAACGATGAAGGCTGGATTCGGTCCGCACTTGGGGCACTGGGCGGTCTCGGGGGGGATGTACAGCGCCTTGATGTAGGCCGTCCCGACCTTCACCACATCCTGTCGACGGAGCGCAAAAGACAGCACGTCGGCCGAGAGGTGCCGCGTGGCCGCCGTATAGGTTGTGCGCCCGGAGATGATGAAGGATACGAGTTTATCCAGCAACCCTCTCGTATACAGCAGCCACCGCCGATCCTTATTCCTGCGCCGCATGGAGAAGAGCCCGTCCGCCTGGCCGTCGTACTCAACGATGCGCCCACACGACTCGGCGTCACAGGTCCAGCGACACACCCACACCTGTGAGCCGTCTAAAAAATCAAGAAGAGAAGTGAAAGGAGCTCGCGTATTCAAGGTCACCTTCTGCGTATCCACATCCATTAGAAGCTACACGGCGAGAACCATCGGAAACAATCTCCAAGCAGCAGAAAGGGACACGCAAGAGGGACAACAAGCGGCACTGACGAACAGCACGTACCTTCAATGGAGCCGCGGTGGGGTGATGGGTGGTCAAGAGCGCTGGCTCCTTCTCCACCTTCTGGCGAGACTGCAGCCGCTGGCCACAGCTACCACAAAACCGCTCGATAAGCGGCACGGAGGCGTCGCGGACAAAGCCGCGCTTGATAGCAGCTGACCAGAGCGTACCGAGAACGCCCACGTCGTCCTTCTTGCCGCCTGCAGCACCGGCCGCTCGAGGCGCGTACAACGTCTGCCAATCTGCCGTCCGCGTCCACACCTCACCCTGTTCCAGCTCCCCGGAGCATGGCAGCATATTACGCAGCCTCCTGGATGCAATGTTGGTTGCCTCCGCGTCCCGCGGGCCGCGGATGGTGTCTGTCGGCTCTTTCTCGATCCCCTCGTCCTCCTCCTCGTTGTTGACGACAGGAGGACGAGCCGGCACGGATGCGAGCTTGACGCGCCCCTCCAGTCGCGCCCTGACGGCGGCAGCCGACGACCCAAACCGGTCGTCGTTGAAGCCACCCGGCCCAATGAAGTCGCGCAGGGTGCGGACGTGCCCACATCTGCCCCGGAACCGGCGACAGCCCGGGGCGACGCACGACGCGACGTTGGCGCCACTTATCGTCACCACCGAGAACACAGACCGGTAGAGCACCGACCACAGCACCGAGGACCCGAAATGCTGAGCGACCGCAAAGTTGGAAGCGTCGACTCGAAGCCGCATGCGGGATCGAAAGGTAGAAATGTCGACGCCCGAGCACGCCAGCGCCTTTGCCATCCCAGAAGTGTGGGCACAGGATGTGCTCCGCGACGACGCCGACAGAAAGAGCGCGTTCTGGGTGCCTTGGAGACACGAGCAAAGAAGACCGTCACGGCAGGAGACCCACAGGATTGCGACGTCGCGCTTGCCCACGCCTGACCGCAGCAGGACCGCCCGCGACCGCGACTTGACATCACCCACCACGTGAGATGTCACAGGTGAGCTCTGCTTACCAATCGGCTGTGAAGAGGCTTGACCACAGGAGCGCTGGATGGCGGCCACGAGCGCATCGTTGACAAAATCCTCGACCAACACGCGGTCACGTGGCACGCGGAGGCGCGGGGGAAGGGGACCTTGACCACCGCCGTGTTCTCCCATGTCTTGACTGCCCGCCTGCTCGACCACGACATTGTTGGGATCGGCTCCGGAAGGTTGGCCACCGCGCTTCCTGTGAGCCACGACGTACCGCCTGGAGACGCGCACAGTAGATGACGACGGCGCACCCCCCGCGCGTGCGCGCTGTACAGCGGCGCTCCATGCACTCCCCACAAGCCACCCAGTACTTCCAGCAGCGCGTCCGTGCACGACACTGCCTAGACCACTAGCAGCGGGCAAGGCCGCGACGCGTGCCGCGATAGCCTCCGCCTGGCGACGCGTGCCAGCGAAAGGAAACTCAATGGTCCGAGAGAAGTTGGGGAGTGGCTCTCGCTCCTCCATGACGATGAGAAGAGGGTGGCGCCGGTGTACTCATTGAAATCACAACGGCGCCACGCAGAGTCGACGGGCGCCTGGCACCGCCGCAGCGGCGGGCGCCAAAACGCCACCGAAGCGCTCCAAAAACGCCGCGCTGCGCGTGCGGACGGTGCGCAGACCACAGAAGAAGCCAGTCCCGTCGCCCACCGCCTGCAATGAAGCCCGGAGAGGCCGCGGATCGACCCGCGGCCGGCGACCGCGCCGCCGCGGCGGGCGCCAAAACGCCACCGAAGCGCTCCAAAAACGCCGCGCTGCGCGTGCGGACGGTGCGCAGACCACAAGAGAAGCCCGTCCCGTCGCGCACCGCCTGCAATGAAGCCCGGAGAGGCCGCGGATCGACCCGCGGCCGGCGACCGCGCCGCCGCGGCGGGCGCCAAAACGCCACCGCAGCGCTCCAAAAACGCCGCGCTGCGCGTGCGGACGGTGCGCAGACCACAGAAGAAGCCAGTCCCGTCGCCCACCGCCTGCAATGAAGCCCGGAGAGGCCGCGGATCGACCCGCGGCCAGCGAACGCGCCGCCGCGGCGGGCGCCAAAACGCCACCGAAGCGCTCCAAAAGCGCCGCGCCGCGCGTGCGGACGGTGCGCAGACCACAGGAGGAGCCAGTCCCGTCGCCGACGCCCTGAAAGCAAGCCCAGAGAGGCCGCGGATCGACCCGCGGCCGGCGACCGCGCCGCCGCGGCGGGCGCCAAAACGCCGCTCAAAAGCTCAAAAATCGCCGCACTGCACGTGGCCACGGAGCCCAGACCACCGGCGAAGCCAGAACCGTCGCCGGCCGCCCGAAGAGGAGCCCGGGGAGGCCACCGATCGATCCGCGGCTGGAGCCCGCGCCGCCGCGGCGGGCGCCAAAACGCCGCCCAGACGCTCAAAGAACGCCGCGCTGCTCGCGGAGATAGAACCCGGAGCCCCCATGCACGGGTGGGCCCCTCCCGCGGCCACACGGCGGCCGGGGGGAGGCGACAGCGCCGCGGCGGTGGAAACGTAGCACCAACTGCAGGTGGTCGCTGGCGCCGGGGAAAGAAAGCAACGGAGCCGCCGATTGAAAAGATGTAGACGTGGGGTGGTGGGGCAAGTAATAGGAAAGAGGGGAGGACGCGTGGAGCGAGGGAGACGCCGCAATAGTGGGCGGGGCGACGATGATGAACCGGCCACTGCGGGCGGCAGGGAGGGGTGCGTCGTGGCGGGCTCGACGATGGTGGCTGATGTCTGGGGCCCGGGCCCGACCGCGGTGGCTAGCGTCCGTGTCAGAAAGCGACTGACATGTCTGTGTCTGGTCAGACAGGCCTGGATAGCCGTTGGCAGGGGCCCTGTCTGGCGGGGCTGTGAGCGAGTCAGATGATGTGTCGGACGCTTCTGATTGGTCTAGAACGCTCTCACATGCCGATCTCACAAAGAAAATCAATGAAAGCTGATGCGCCCGATTCCTTCACGCGGCATTGAGGCAACGGTCAGAGTCCGACGCTAACCGCACGGGCGGGACAAAGACAGGCGTTTCCTGTTGAAACGTCCTGCTCGTCACCGCTGTAAGCCGCTTCTGCGGCGAAAGCAAAATCAAGGGACCAGGTGTTTGCAGGGGTTCGAACCGCCAATTCCCCAACGCGGCCCGAAGATCACGCCTACCGAGAGAAGCGGCCTTAGTTCCCACTCGGCCACCAGTGCGACTTTCTCGCGCTTTGGTGACCGCCGGTTTCTTTCAAATTTGTACTCGTCCGATTTTGAGTGAAAGTTTTGCGATTTCACATTTTCTGTTCTTGCGCTTGTGATGCTTTGATTTGTGTGCGCATTGCTTTGATCCTTGATGCTTTGATCTGGTGAGCGTTTTGATTTAGAGAGTGCGCGGGCGTGTGCGCGTGGCGGGCTTGAGTGCTCCACCTTGGACTACTTGAGGAGTGCCTTTGATCGGGAGAGGGGCGCTTGGGAGAGACAACCAACAAAGCACCTTCGCACACACGCACTAGCCCAAGCCACCTAACCACTTACCCGTGGTCCCCCATCCCCTGTACCATCTGCGTTTCAACATTTCTCAACCGGGTGCGCGCAGGACAACCAGCATCGGAGCCGGGGGTTCTGGTGCGGGGGAGATGGTGGCGGCACTCTACTGCGTGGGGCTGTGCGGACGAGCCGCGGAGACGGCGGGCAAGACCCAACGCCAAGATGGCTTGTGGTGAGTCGCCGTGCGTCCAAGGCACAAGTCCACGGAGGGTGGAGGAGGCGACGCGCCCGGAGCGCCGCCATGCGCACAGGTCCAAGGACCAGGCGCCCCCGTCACTGAGAATGCCGGCCGGGAAACAGGACGGACGGGGCGCGCGGCGCACCGTCCGGGGCTTGCGGCTACACTCAGGTCTTCGACCGCAAGGCCGAGCGCGGACATGCGCACGGCGAGGTGTCGACGCCACCGCAACTGTGCGTAGCGGCGGGCGCTGCTGATGGAGGCGACGGGGCAAGCACCCCGGCCCCGGCGGCGAAAAGACGGGCGCTCGACAACGGTCGAGCTCCCGCGGGGGAGGAAGCCGGGACCGCGGACCGGCGGAAACGGCGAGGCCTACTCATTCCACGGGATGTAGTTCTTCATAATGCCGTCACAAGGGTGACGACGCCGCGGAAGATGCGTGGCCTGCTTGGATCGGGCACGGAAGAGCGGTGGCGGGCACAGCAGCGGGAGACGCTCTGCGGGCTGGCCATGCGTGAGCAAGCGACGCCCAAACGGTTACCCAGGGCGATCCTACGTAGGCCGCGTCAGGGCGGCACCGATGGACAAGGAGCGCCGGCGCAACTGACGTCGCGTCCGGCCTTCTTGTCCCGCAAGGAGCTGCGGGAGATGCGCTGCGGGCTGGGGACCCCTGGTGGGGCGGACGTGCGAGACACGTCGGATGGGACCTGACGGAGTTCTACGGCATGAGCGCAACAGCTGCCGCGGTTGGCTCGTGACCCGCTACGAGCGGGCACGGCGGAGCGGACGCCGAGAGCAGCAGCGGGAGAAGCCCTGCGGGCTGGGCGCCCCTCCTGGGTCTGAAGCGGCCAAGGCGTTGGTTGGCGCCTGAAGGTGTTCCACAGCGCTCGCGGCCAATTGGCGCTGCGGTCAAGCCGCGGGGAACGAGGGAGGGGGACCAACCCTCCTCGCGACAAGGATGCGGCGGCGGTGCTGCGGATCTCTGCGTCCGGGAGGCGCTCGGGCACAGAGGCGGAGGTTCAGCCGAGGAGCCCTGCGTCAGCGACGCGGAAGGGCGAAAAGGCGGCGACGGAATAGCCGCGGTGCTGAGCGGAGGGGATCCTCTCAGACGGAAACTCGGCGGTGAAGCCGATGCGCTCAGGTGGGGTTGATCCACCTGGTCGGCAAGTACGCGGCTGCGGAGTCTCTGCAACTGAGGTGGCTGTGGCAGCAACTACGGGGCCGATGATGGGCGGCACTCAGTAACCCAGTGGAACTGTGATTCAGGGCGGGGGCAGTTCCCAGAAGCGTCGTTGAACAGTGTCAGGGTCATGCTGGTTTCCTACTGTGTCTCTAGATTGCAAAGATGCCCTTCCTATAGATAGCGTGGACAATGCGAAGCCCGGTCGAACACGGCACAATACAGCCTATTCAGACATACTGGGAGAAACTTGAAACCAGCCGGGGTCAGTCCCCAGGTAGCGCGGTACGTTGTTGCGACTATGCATGAAGTCATCACTGACGCTGGTATCGTACGTAACTGAGTGAGGAGAGAGTTGTGGCTTCCGAAAGAAAATGTGTCCAGTAGAAGCGCCAAGCACTCTTCCGCAAAGGCGATAGGGATCGTACAACATACAAGCATCTTGCGTTCATGTTGTTCACGCGGCTACGTCTCTCGAGATGACGGACACAGATCGTAGAGAACCAACGGGCGTAGTGCGTCTGCCGGAGTACCTTAGAGTGCGCTACAAGCTGTCGCTGGTCATTCAGGGATGATCATGGATGACAAACGGCGCCCGAATGTCAGCTGTTGGGCACTTCTTTCCAATAACACTGTGCCGCGTGGCAGTCGCTACGCGTGGCGTATTGTCCTTGATGAATGAAGTTTCGCACACTCTTTTGTGACGAGCGCGGTGTGCAAAGACCTGTCTCAGTAGAATGATCCTCCCTCGTCGAGCACTATCCATCTCACCGATCGTAGCACCTGAGAGAGACAGTCTGGGAGTATGCAGCTTTTGTATGGATGAAGAGGGTATGGACGACTTCAAAGTTCACCGATGGGACGAGAAGGTGTGTGTAGTTGCGTGACCCCAGACGCAGAGGTGACTCAGTCATGTCAGGAAATATCAGGCGGGGCAAGGCTCGCGTGGAGGGCGTCGTGGGACTGTTTTCGGCGAGACTCAACTGTAAATGGCGGTTGACGATATTGCGTGTTCACTGCAAGCTTCCTCCTATGCGCTCATGCAGTGTCATACATTGCTGAGTGCTGGGCAAGGAGCAGCATCAGGAGTAATCCGGTGGCACTGGATGAGGGACGCAGTAAGGCAGGTTGTTAGCCAGGCTTGCATGTCACGAGACAAGCATTCGAGATTGTCACCGTGCTATTCTCTTGCTGCAACCAGCCTATGGTTCTCGTCATTCTGTCGCTGTCGTCCTTGTCCTGCAAGACGAGATTACGTAGGTCGATGAGCTCTCAACAGAGCTCGACGTGATCTCCCAGAAGGAGATCGCCGATCTTCTTTTCCTGCCCCACACATTGGACGAACATTCACTCTACTGCTTCCACAGCGGCGCCTTCATCGGTGCTCGCTTCCAATGGCCAGGTTTGCGACCGAATCTGTTGGCTTGCAATTGCAGTAATGATTTGGTTGGGTGCGGCGGCAAATAGTATAGAAGACTGTGCGTGTCCGATCCATTGCGTTCCTGCAGTGCCGTCGCTCCGCGTGCTGCTTCCGGAAGGTTCCGGAGTTGTGTTGCTGAGAAGCAGGCAGGAAAAGCGTGCCTTGCCATGAACGCTAGTACGGAATGGATCCTTCCTCTGTTCTCCCTTGCTGTCAGTCCATGGGCCATACGAGGGGCATGCGCGTGCACCGACCCACCAAGACGTGCTTGTCTCGATGAAATGCTGTCCAGGCCCTGTGCTCGTACGGGATAAGTCTGACGACACGGGTCTCCGTAGTCCCCTGCCTTGAAAGAGCACAATTCAAATTCTGCTTAATAATTGTGTATTTTAAAACATGCCGCCTCATGCGGCCTGGCGGCCTTCAGGCCCCTCCCGTCATGCGAGTTGTGCGCGCAGCGTGCAACATCACTGGCCCGCTACGCCACGACACAGTGCAAGTTGAGCGCCGTGCCGCGCCGACGCCGTCGCCTCCCCGCCGCGCCAAGCCCCTCGCCGCAGATGCGCGCTGCATCCCGCCGCGCCCCGTCGCAGCGGCGCGCGCGCAACCTTCCCATGCGGGCCGTCGTGTAGAACACCTCTTGTGTCGAGTATTCCCTTTGCGCGCACCCGCGGCGGCACCATGTCGATCCGCCGTCCCCGAGGTACGTCGGCTTGATTCGTGTGTCTTGCACGCAGCTTTCGCGCCCTATTTTAACAGCGATTTCTTATTTTTGCTGTTACGGGCGTGTTTTGTGCGCCGAACCCCCTGCCCGACTTGTTTCTTTTGCCGTCGCGCCGCAGCCGCCCCCGTCTGTTGGTCGCGGCGCCGCTGGGTGGGCACGGGGTGCGCCGCACCTAGCCAGTCGTGGGGAGACGTGGCCCGCCCTGCCACCGCCCCCGACCGCGCACCGCCCATGATCCTTTACAACTTTCGGAGCCGTCGCTAATCGACCAACCCGCTACCCCGACCCCCGGCTGGTTGCCGTTTCTCGCCCACTTGGCGCCATTGGACGCCACCTTTGTTGCCGACCGCGACTTGGACTCGCGCCGCGCCTATTGACTTCATCGCCCATCGGGCGCCTCCATCGCATGCCCGCCCTTCCCCCCTCCCCTTGCTTCATACCCCCCTCTCAAT
>Ga0209186_1001097_pt1 | contig 20479 bp, 26 predicted proteins | sample SidtaG_FD_187426 | JGI IMG/M metagenome (GOLD analysis project Ga0209186, IMG submission 187426) | Marine algal microbial communities from Sidmouth, United Kingdom - Sidmouth_Male2 metaG (SPAdes) (version 2) | ecosystem: Host-associated > Algae > Red algae > Unclassified | place: Sidmouth...
TCGCAGGGTGTACCGGGGCGCGGGGGGTTGATAGGAAAAAGAAACGAGTGTTGCCGTGCACGTAGGTGCCGTTCCGGTGTCTTGAAAAGAAGCGCCGTCCGTGTCCATGGAGGTCTGTCAGGGTCACATCTGGGAGGGGGTGGATATCGTAATTTGTGCAAAGAGTTGCCGAGGCTTTCAGATGTTTCATAGCCAGAAGACGCCCCTTCAGTGGGGGTGTGTGATGGTGACGCTTGGGATGATAAAGCGATCGTCGCAGACTAGTGCTCTAGTAAACAAATGTTCGCCATGAGTGGTGCAGTAATCCAGCAACGAATCTGAACCGTCGTTGTCCGGCACTCCAAACGCAACCTCCGCTCAAAAATCAAAGAGGGGGCTTCAAACACAGTAGTTCAAGAGACGAGAAATAGAGCAGCCAACTTTGAGGTGCGAGCAGTACGTGCTTCCTTCTAAGGCATGCACGCTTGATTTGTTCTTGCGCGCTGGTGCTACGGTTTTGCAGTCCATGGATGCAACATAGCGTGTTCTTCAAACCAACTGTGCTACCTTCCTCAGGTAACGTTGATTTTCGGTCTACAACACGAGTCTCAAGGCCCCAGAGGTTCTTGGACATAGCCACAACGTCGTCGCTCTCCAACACTTACCGATGCTTGAGTCCTGTAATCAATCACTCGCACTCTGCTTCTACTCGTAAGCACAGGACCTCACGATGCCACGTTAACATCGCATTGGTAACCATGCATTCTTCGTCAAGCGCCTTAACTAGTCTGAAGTGAATTGTTTGGGCTTATTGCCCCTTTTGTGTACTTCTTCCGACACATTAGAGCACTGAATGATTTTAAGTCATGACCATTGATTTACATCAATAAAAATCACCTCTGCGATGAAAAATCAAGGGTTGATTTAAATCACATTTACTCCGGCGCAGAAATGATTTCAATCACACCTCAGGTGCATGGTCAGGGGGCAAGACACAGCCTCATTTGTTGACACCCGTGTAGGCTGCCGACAATAGTGGGCCTTCGGAGCTGCCTGGAGGCGCCCGCCGGCGCGACCGCCTCATTCGTGGGTCCGCCGGCGGTACCGCCTTAACTCGTGGGTGGCCGCGCTTTCGTGACCCACAAGTCTGGCACTTTGTGCGTCGCCGCGGCAGTCCAGCCCACGCCGACACATCCGCTGCCCCACGCGAGCCTGTTTGCGCAGCTGGTCGCGTCTCTTCCCTGTCCCCCCTCTGCGAGCTCGTGTGCTCGGTTCTACGGTCGCGGCGGCGACGCGCTGTTGCAGCTCCAGTCCTCTTCCTGCTTGTACATCCATTCATCCACGGGCGGCGGCGTTCGTACCTGCGAACACCGATGTGTCTTGCCTACCGTTGGTCACGTGGCGCTCCTGTTGGCGGCAGTCCGACGGCTGCGTGTCTCGGCTTCTGGCTCTCGTCCGGTCGTGGTGCGTGAGCTGCCCGTCCTGACATCGGCTCAACGGAGAAGTCGTCGCTCGTGCGGGTGTATCTCTTGACTAGTGCGGTGCGCTACCACGATATGGAAATCGGGCATATGCAACCTCAGCCCGGCGGCATGGTGACTTGGTTCAAGGCCGTCTTCGAGCATGACGGCGTCAAGTATGAGGTTTCAAGCGTGTTGAACGAGGACGTCCCCGATTGCGGGGAGAACGCAGCGCTGCGGGGCATCCAAGGCACCGCCGGTACCCCTTCCAACCGCAATGCCTGCCGAAAGCTGATCCGTGACAACGTCTCGCTCTGGGCGCTCGCTCCCGACGACGATGTCCATGCGACGGCACGGTCTGTGCCCAACTACTTCCTCGCTTCACCCGTCAAGATTCAACTCAAGACGGTGGACGGCGTCCTGACTGCTTGCAGGCTGAGCGCTGAGGAGGCTGGGGGTCGTCCTTGGCTTGTGCCGAACCCGCACGAACATCAAGTGCCGGTCATTGAAGAGCAGGACATCATCCTGTTGGAAGGAGTGGCGCGGCACTTCTTTAAGGTCCGGGTCCGTCCTGATGGCGAGCTGTGCTACAAGCAGGTGTATCGCTGCACGAAGCGTGCGTTCCGTCGAGAAATCAGCATGCTGGCCGATCTTCCTCTACACCCGCACATTATCCGACTGCACGGCGTGGTGGGATGCGGACAAGGGTTGGTTGGCGGCATCCTTCTTGATTACATCGACGGCGTGCTGCTGTCGTCGATCAAGTCAGCGAGTACTGCTTCCTGTCGCAAGTGGAAGACGCAGATGCGGTCGGCTCTTGATCATCTGCACGACCACAAGCGCGTCTGGGGCGACGCCAAGCCGGCCAACTCCATGATTAACCGTGACGAGGACCTCGTTTTGTTTGACTTTGGCGGGCTGCGAACGCGTCCGTGGGTGGATAAGGAGCTGATGGAAACCCAAGAGGGCGACAACCAGGCGTATGGCCGAATCTGCTCTTTTATTGACGGTCTTGCGCAGGCCGAATAAATGGTCACCCGGGGACGATGGCTCGGTCGGCCAGCGGTGGATGTCGGCGGAGCTGACCGCCCGCCGGCTGCACACCTCCTACCCCGTATTCGACGTTTTTCTAGTTTGTCGTGGCTGGAGCACATCCTCCCATTGACTTCAACGGCGACGGCGCCGAGGCTGTCACGCTCGACGGCTCGGGCTCGCACTCGCACTTTTTCGGCGCGGCGACAAGCGCGGCGGGGCGCATTGTTAAGTATGCGTGGACGCACGGGTCGAGCGGCTACAGCCGTTCCCTAAAAAATCCGGCACTCCAACTGTTGCAAGAGTTGCAAACCGGCCTCGACGACCCCCTGCGCGCAGAGGCCGATGTGGAAGACTCACTTCCGCAACACATGAGTGCGAGAATTTACGAGAGAACGGCTGCAGCTGTTGGGCACCGCAGTCACCCTCACCTCCACCTTTTCCATCTGTGTCACGCCCGCACTTGTAATCCCGGTTTTGGCATAGCTGTGTGGGTACGAAGATGGGGGTTGCGCCTGCTACGTGTGGGCGGGAGTACTGACGGGGCATGGGGAGGCGGCGGCAGCGCGGCGCCCGCACCTACAACTAAGGCACGTGGGCGAGCGCCGCGCTGACTGCGGGCACAGCGGGCGCCTCCAGCCCCCCAAGGCTGTCGGCCAGCCGGCGGGCGCGCTGCGGTTGTGCACGTCGGCCTCCTCCGCCCCACTCGCGAATGGCAGCCGACTGGCGGCGCCGTCGCTAGCGGCACCCGACAACGTGGGCGGCGGTAAGCATTGCTGCTGCCGCCAACGAGATGGCAAGTGACGCTACGTTGCGAGACAGCGAGGGTGCCAACAGCGTGCGCGGCGGCGCGTGCGGATCAGCGTGGTGGCTTCGGGGGTGGCACCAAGGAGTGGCGGCAGCCACCGGCCACGCCCTATGCGGGCGGCGCTCGGTCGGCTGCCGTCGGCGTCGACCCCCACCGCAGCAGCGGCGCCACCCGTTGGCGGCCGGCGGCGGCGGCCCTGCTGGCTGCCGCCCGCCGTCGGTAGTACTGCGAGCGGGCAGGTGGGTGGGCGGGCCGGCGTCGGCGCTCGGCTGGTGCCGATAGGGGGCGGGACGGGGGACGGGCGGTACCCGCAACCGCCCTACCGGCGGGCGACACCCGCCACCGCCCTACCGGCGGGTGCGTGCCCTGGTGGCGCCCCCTCTCTGGATTGTAGCCACTGCACCTTCGGAGCACCCTGTCCCACAGGTCAGAGAATTCGAAACCGGTTTGAAATCGGAGATCGGACAGAATCCAGTCCCGATCAATCGATTAGGTCAACGCATCCAATTGCACATCCCTGCTCGCGGCGCCGCCCGGAGCAGGTGTCAGTCCGTGAAAGCCAATGGAGCGCCGTTCTATAGACATTCCACAGCCCACTGTGGTGGCGGCAGTCGAGTGGAAACGGCTCATTAAAGTGAGCGGCTGGGAGCTGTCCGCTCGGCTCCCTCGGGTCAGCATTGTGGCCGTGATGGCAGCCTGTCGAGGATTATGGCTTCGTGCTGTGTCTGGCGTCGGGCTGGCGTCCGGCTCCGCCCCGTGCGTGCAGGAGACCGTGACGGTTGACTTTGCTGCTGATGACAACATCGGTCAAACATGTTGGTATATTTTAGTCAAATACGATTTTCAATGTGAATATTTGTTGTTTCAATTTTATGAAAGTTCGTTCGTGTAACCATGGCATATTCATCAGACCATGTGATCGTGAGGTCCCAATCATTCCACCCTGTTTGCCACCATGTCAACTGCGCACCACCTCGGCGGCAGCCAGGACGGGAGGCGTCAGTGGTGGTTGCGTGTGGCGGCGGCGGCGGTCGGCTCATGTGAACTGTGTCAGGTGTTTGATGACGACATGCGGCGGTCGATGGTACGCGCGACGGACGGGGGCAGGGAACTTGGGGGTTGGGCCTGAAGGTCGGCCTCCGACCAACGCAGACGGCCCCCTGCTGGCGCCGTTGCACGCGTCCGTCACGAAGCTGGCGCGTTTAGGTAGGTCGTGAGCGGATCTGCACCACGGCAAACGGCGAGGCGGCGGATGCGATGCTGCGGCGGTCGCTCGCACTGTTCTTGGCCGCAGTTGTCCCGCTCGGCTCGGCCGGGGCGGCAGCGACGGTGACGACGACGGTGGCGGTCACGCAGCCGACAGCCACCCCCGAGATCGGCTCTTCCCCGTCACCCCACGCGGCCCCCAAATCGAGCTTCACTGACGCCGGTCGGCTGCTGCCCGCCGGCGACGAGCCGTCAGGCGCCGCCGGCCATGAGTAGGACGACCTCTCGGCGGTCGTAGACGAGACGGCGAGCACCCCTCGCACCGCAGCCCCCCGCGCCGCGGCTCGTTCTCGCCTGTCCGTAGCCGTCTGTACGGGCAGGATCCGCCGCCGCCGGCTTGTGCTCCTCCCCCCCGCGGGTGCTGTGGGGGAATATGTTTGGCCTCGTGCCGGGCACCGTCGCGGTCCTCGCCGCGAGGTAGACTCATCGATTGCTGCTGGCGGGCGCGCCGCGCGAGGCGGGCGCGCGGGAGGCCTATGCGCATAAGCACGCCTGGCTAGCGACTGCCGTGCGTCTGCTGCGTGAGATTGACGCACACCCGCTGGAAAGGGGCGTCTCCATCGGCCCGACGGCGCGGGGGGGGGCAACGACAGGGCGGCGGCGGCTGCGCGAGGGGGGCGGTGTCACTACCGCCTGCCTACCACCGACCGTCGTCTGGCGGCGGTGGAGACAGCGGAGACCGCGGCTGACGCGGACGAGCGGCTGCGCCTGGGGCATCGAGCCGCCGCCGGCATGTGGTGCGCGTGGGTACACGGACGGCGGGGATGGGGTGCGACAAGGGTGGAAAAGGAGCGAATTGGTGCGGCTGCGGCGGTACGGGGCGGCCATGCCAGCGTCGTGGTGACTTGTCGTCAACCGCAGAGAACACCGGCTCGCCCGTCATTGTCGGTGTCCGTCGTCGAGCCCGTGGCTGTGACGGGCTTTCATCGCTTTTGCTACTGCGCGGCACCGGTGGCGGAAGGTGATGAGATCTTGCGTTGGGGACATGAGCACGGAGCTGGTGGTAGTGGCGGCGGAGGCGTGGACGCTGGCACGTAAACGCCCCCTCCGCCGTGGCTGTGGCGGTCGTCGCCGAATCTGCGCAAGCGGCGCCACGTGGGAGAGTGCGAGGTGGTTGGAGGAGAGTACACGAGGTGGACAGTGAAGGGCTATACGAGTCGAGTTTTGTGCCGGGCGCTGCGTTGAGGCAGTTGCATGCGTTCTGTGTTTGTGCCGTCCCCCCTTCTGTCAACGGCTGAAACTTGAAAAGCGGTACTGCCGATTTCTCGAAACGAACCCATTGCTGAACACAGGTGTTTCTCAAACCCATGTCGTGTCCACACGGGGGTTTCTCAAACCCGTGTCTCGTCATTCTCAGCCGAAAATGCAAAGTGGGTGCCACCTCGCTCTTTGTGGAGCACAGCACAGCTGCGGCGTTCCGGGCCCAGCTCAGGACCCCCTTTCGTCGGTTCTTTTTGGGCCCTTGTGTGGTCCTCGTGCCGCGCAGAGCGACCTCAGGAAGCCCCTCTTCAGACCTGGTCCCTTGGGAACGAGGTGTGCTGCCGCGCACCTCATCTCACCAGCCCATCTTCTCACTGCGACCAACTCCCAAACACACTTCTCTCCGTACTACACGTTTAACAACTGTGCTCTGCGGCGTCCACTCGTGCATGCGAGCCCGTCCAAGCGCACCTTTCACGCCGTGGTTGGGTACCGCTGTTTGCTCCCTGCACAGCGCGCTTCTACCTCTTTGTCGCCGCAAGCATGTGCTGTTTGTACAACGTCAACTTTGGCTGCGGCTGCACGGGGATCCAGGTTCGCGAATGCGACAAGGCTAAAGAAAGTGGTGTGGAATGCACTGACCCTCCACAATGTGCGAATGGCGACGAAGAAGCCACTGTGATGTGCCCGTTCTGCGCGACGTGCGACCAATGACCCCCCCCCACGCTGGCAGCCGCTGCTGGTATTACTACCAGGCACATCGTGAAGCAGCTGCTGTGACTTGTGCCGGGGAGGTCTGACGACGGTGGCACGGTGGCACGACGTGTGCTGCGGTGAAGTGTCGGAGGGTACGATGGGTGGGTTGGGCGCTTCAGTGCCGATGGTGGCGGCTAGACGACGTGCGACGCGTCAGGCCCGCGCCTCCGGCATCTGCACGAGCTCCTCCTGGGTAGGGGACGGTCAGGCGCGTGCCTACGGCACGGGGGCGTGCACCTGCCCGCGGGCGCCTAGACGGGCGCCCGCTGCTTTGTTTACGACTCACTCTCCCGCCGGAGACTAGCTCCGTCGGGAGCGGCAGTCAGAAAGGCAACGAACGCTTCCTTGAGCCGCGTTTTTGTTTTTACGGTGATGTTTTCACGTGACTCGCTGTGCGTGCGAGACGGTGCAAAAAAGAAAACAGCCGACCGAGGCACGACAAGGATGCTCTGATAGCCCCGCAGTGAAAACTCGACGCGTCGACAGGCACCCCGCCCATACGGTGGTAGCGCCCACCGCAGGGCACGCCCCGCCGCGACCGCACCCGCGCCGACGGCGGCGCTCACCATGTCCACGGTGCCCTTGACGGCGCGGCGGGCCCCTCGCACGGCGGCGCCGACGCCCCCAACAGCGTTGACGATCGTTTCCGTGGCGAAGCCGCCAACGACAGCACCGAGCCCCCGGTCGGCTTCGTCACACCCCCTACTTGCGTGCCCCTCGCCAGCGACGGCGTTCGGATCGGAGGGCACCGCTGTCAACACCGCCTCTCACCAGGTGGCCCACCGGATCGTCTGCTACGTCCATCAGGCCTCACCGAGGGCTATCAATTTTGGCAACGGGTAAGGTATTTGCCGCGGATCCAGCCACCGAGTATTGGCAGACAGTGACACAGATTTCAGGCGCCCGAGTACTACAATAGGTTTAGGTGCAGGTACGGGTGTAGGTGTGGTATGGGTCGGGCGGGGCTGAGCGGAGCGGGCCGGTCGTATCCACCAGCAGCGGCGGCCGCCACCACGGTCATTGGCGAGACTAGTAAACCCCATTGTTTGCTTAACAAGCTGCAGGCTAATGATATCCATGGACAAAACCGAATTTAAATACACTCACATATATAAACACACATGTAAATGTCCAACTGTTACTTACTGTAAACTGCATCTCTTACTGTCAGCTGTAAGCATTCCGCTGCAAGCATTCTTCCTCGAATTGTGATCCTTCATGTAACCGGTCGTGTTTACTTTGTCGGTCGCCGCGCGTTGGTGCGCGGCTGGCCCACCGGGCGGGCTGCCATGGTGGATGAAGGCGGCGCCTCCACGGCGCAGCGCGGCGCGCACGCGCCGTCCTGCTTCCTCTCTCCCGCCCCCCGAGCGGCTCCTCCCGCCCGTGCGTCTGTCGCCCGCTGCTGCGGGAGAGGCACCGTGTGCCGTTTCCGTGGTAGCCCGGCCTGGCTGCTGCGTTTGCTGTTCGTAGCACTCCCGGCGGCGGCGGCGGCGCCCGCCCGTGGCGGGCACCACTTCCGCCGCCCGACGCCCCTGGCGGCGGCGCCCCGCATTGTACCTGTTGACGCCCAAGCCTGGGCTATGGCGCAACCTTAGCCGCTGGCGCGCCGGCGACGGTGGCGGTAGGTCGGGGTGAGGGCGTCCCGGTGAGCCTGGCCCGCGGGGATGCTCTCTTTTGGAAAGGCTGTTGCGCACCTGCCCGGGACGTTTCTTGGTGGTGGTCTTGCTGACTTTTTGGCTAGTCAGCGGCGCATTACTTGCCCAACGTTCTGGGGTGGCCGCTCCGAGGTTGTTCGTTGCGCTTGGCACTTTTCATGTACACAGACCCAATCTGGACGGACACTCGTGGGTTTGGTCATCGAACGAGTACAGTCATTATTCGGATACATCCATCGCCATTTTTTTACAGTCGCTTTCCGTAGTGAAGCGCCTCTCGACGGAGTTCGCTGTCGGCTACAATGAGGTCATTTCAATGCTACCGGGCAGCAAGAGATGTACAATACACAGCATTTACGGGGATTTCGGGCGAGATGATATCCATATTTTATCGTAGTACCTATAACACGATCGTCGGAGAGTCGTCGGACACCACAGGGGCACCGGAGACGTCGATCGCTCCAACAGTAGCCCCCACATTTCCGACACGTTCTTTGGCTAATTCCGCGCTCTGAGAGACTTTCTGGGAGGGTCCCGAATTCGCTCAAGAAGGGCCGCAGGTCGATCGACAAATTTCTTTCGATCGTCCTACCTGGTCGCTGGTGCTTATATCAGTTGGTCTGCCGCCGCTACGTCTGACTGCAGGTGAGACGCAAGAAGCCGCCAGAGGACGGTGGGAATGAGAGCGCCGATGCGGCAACAGGATTGCAGCGGTAAGAGGCCAGTGGCACGCTGCAGAGTGCCCGCCGACGGTGGGCGGTTGGCCACTCGCGGGGGGGGGGGGAGCCAGAAGCGGCACAATGACGAGCAGCGGGACGGCGGCACACGGTCGGGAAGGGGGAAGAGCAATCAGAAAAAATTGAGGCAGCGGAGGGTCATGTGCTGTATGTCCCAGCAGCAGCGGAAACGAGACCGCCTGGAGGGGAGCAGCTAGCTCCGGGGGCGGGGCGGCGGCGGCTTGTAGGCCACGGTCAGGAGATGAGCGCCCCGCACCGAGGTAAATAGGCGGCCGGGACGGGGGCGGTGGCGGCCGCAGTGGGCACCTACTAATATGAAGGACGCAGCCCTCAGGCGTACCGCGGACGGGGAACGCGTCGTTGCATTTTTTCTACTTTCTATGATTTTTGGACGCCGGCACAGGCATGAAAGGAGTAAGACCGTCACCACATTTCTGCACAATGGCAAAGAAAGCATACTACAGCAGTCACAGCTTTTTAGTTTTTGGTTTCTGGGTAATCCTTGTTGGCGCGAGCGCGCACCGCCTTAGCCGAGCGCCCCACCTCCTTGTTGTACTTTTTCTTAAGCCGCTTGACAATCTCGTCGGCCCCGACCGCCGCGCCACGCTCCTTGAAGTCGTGCGCAGACGCCCTGTAGATGGGGCTGTGGAAGGGGTATAGGCGGCCTTGTCGCCACTGGTTTTCGTCCTTTTGTCCTAGGAGCGGCCACCGCTCACCGAAGAGGTCGTTGAGCTCCCGCAGCGACGCCCTTTTCTCCACCCCAACGACGTACTCTTCAAGAGACACCTCCCACCCCTTTCCGGATTCTAGTTGCAGCAGGGGCATGCATTGGCCGTCTCCTTCAAAACTGTTGACACCGTCGAGCTTGTGGTCGAGTTGGTGCTTGCAGATGTTCTCTCGGTCCCACAGAAGCCGGGGACGCACGTCCGTGGAGGGGGTGGGCGTGGGATGTGGGGAATAGACGGGGGGTTGGGCCATGCGTGTCAGCGCACGAGGGGCAAGCACTGCTCCACACGTGGAAGCAGCGCCCACGCCACCGGACACGCCGCCAGACACGCAACGAGACACGCAGGAGGTTATAGCGGCAACCTCTGCCCGAAACGCTCAGATTTACCCCACCCATTGGGAGACCAGGGAGTTGAGTGACGCGAAGGTGACGTCGAAGTGGGCCTTGGACTGCGCCGCCGTCTGTTCGGCTTGCCTCCGTAGGCGGCCCTCCGCTTCGAGCGTCGTCGCGGCACTCCCGGCCGCCACCGCCTCCACAGCCGCCGTGACCGCGTGTGACAGCTCTGGCTTTACACGCGCCACCGCCTCCCTCGCTGAAATCGCCGAGCTGGCCAGGAGTTCCGCCATGGTTGCCTTGAATGCGGTGAACAGCGGGTTGTTGAGCAGCGCGTGGCGCAAAATGTACGCTTCGGTAGGAGTGCTGGTGGTCACCAGGCGCGGTGCCCAAGTTTGAAAAAACGTGGAGCGGGCCGCCCGCACGAGCGCAAAAAAGTCTAGAAGGGCCCTATCGTGACACCGCGCATCCACCGCCACTCGAGCCGCGTAGGCGGCCTCGGCGTCTTCGAGCCATGGGCACATCATGCTTTGCAGGCCATCCGGAACATCTACGCGCAGACGCGGGGTGAAGGGAGAGGTACAATCGGACGGGAGACGCGACAACGCCACCATTGTGGCAGGATTTGGGATGCGCCCGTCGTACGCGCCGCTGGCGGCGCCCACTTCCCACATTCCATGGAGGAGGATTCCAGCAAGCGGAAGCTTGCCTATTTTTCCCTCTGCGCCGCCGCCCGGCGGAGCACGTGCGTCGACGCCCCGTCGTCGGAGATGCCCGCCGCCGTCAACGCCAGCTTTAGGTTGCGTGCGTGGTACTCGTAGGCCATCTCTTTGTACGGGCCGCCCATAACCGTGGGGATTAGCAGCCACCGATACCACTTTCCGAAGCCGAGCTTCGACCCCGACTGCCCGAAGAAGTGAGGCTTCACCCCAGCGTCCAGCATGTCGTGGTTGGTCGGGTCAATCAAAGGCGCCAGCCGAACGTGCGGCTTGGAGGTGTCCCGCCCGGGGAGGTGGCAGTTGGCCACAAGCGCATCTGCCATCACCCCGAGCGGGCACAGCCACGGGCTCACGTGGCCAATGGCGCCAAGACAGTACGCCGCCCCCTCGCCGGTCTTGGTGGCACTCACATACGTTCAAAGCACGTCAATGGGCGCGCCCCCCAACTTCCACATTGCAGAAAAGCGGCGGACGGCAACGTCGCTCCACTCCACCGCGCATGCGGTCGCCCCCCTCGCCTCGATGGAAAAGTTGAGCACAACACGAGCTGCCAGCAGCATGGACTTGTTCAGGATCCTCTCCGATGTCGGGCTGAGCAGCTGCCGTTCAGCCAGCCGGCGCCAATTTCCGTCTGGCAAGGACGAGTCCCTCGAGCCGTTAGCCTTTGCCACACCAGCCGAGATATTCTCTAGGTGGCCCCGTCGCTCGTTCTGTTTCACCACCTGCTTCGCCGCCCCATACACCCCTACTGACTTGAACGCGCCCGCCTTGTATTGGGCGCACGCCGCGCAGCCGCATCCCGCCCTTATCCCGTTTGAGAGGAAGCCCACCTTGGCGAGCGCGCTTTGTTGCATCTTTATGAAAGATTTTCCGACACGCTTGACGTCCGGCGGTGGCGCGCCGCCGCCCGCCCCGATAGCCTGGGTCGTTAACGTCAAGAGGAGCGCCGCGCCCGCCTACCCGGTGACAGCGGGAGGCTGCCGAGGGGTGCGGGCTGGTGCACCGCCGGGACTCCGTGAGCGATCTGCCACCCGCGAGCCCGTCGCGGCAGAGGCCCGTCGTGCAGCGCCGGTCGGCGTCGGGCCGCCCGCAACTCGGCCGCTTGCGGTTGACGCGTTCCCCGCCGATAACAACGGCGATTCGCCACCGCCACTCCCGCCCGAGTCCGTGTCGTCCCCCGCTGGTGCTTTCAAACTCCATGTCCGACCCGCTTCCATCGTCGCCTTCGACAACCGACGATGGCTGCAGCGGTATAGTAGGAGCAGAAGGGACGGTCCCGCGGCTGGAGAGCGCCGGCACGGGGATGGGGAGTGAAATAGCAGCGGCCGCGGGGTCAGGAGCAGATACGGCGGGGTGCGGATGGCCACTGCGCCAGCGCGTGACGAGACGTGGACGCGCCTTCTCCGCGTTCAAAAAGGTAACGAAAATGTGGCGGTGCACCGGCATCACCACCCCGTCCTTCTGGTTGCTGGACGGCAGCGCACCGAATGAACAGAACGACCGTACAGAGTCTCCATAGGACTTGGTCGTCTTTTTCTGTCCGTTTTTCGTCCCGCTCACCGTGTGCAGCGACCAAGAGTTGGTTACGACGATGGCGGAGCTCTAAAGAGTGGCAAACTGCTTCGTCTCGGCCAATTTCAAGGCCTGCAGGAAAATGGCGCAGAGGTTGGGCACGTTGAACTAGAAGAGCTCTCCATAGCGGGCGAGCACGGCAATCTCTGCGTACGCCTTCTGGTCCGCCGCTCGCTCAGTCTCCGTGCGTACCTTGGCTACGCCCGCGGCCACCTCCGCGGCGGCCGTAGGGCGGCCCGGTAGCTGGCCGAGGAAAATCATTCGCTTGCTTAACTCTGGAAAATTAAAAAGGACCTCCCGTCTAGGTTGCACTCGCTGAGGTAGAGCGCGCAATCGTTGAACTACAGGTGCCTGGCGGACAACTCGGCCACGACGCCGCCAATGTGTCCGCCGTGCAGATGCACAACAGGGGTGACAAAAAAGTCTCTCACGACCTCGCGAGCCACGGTCTCGGGGCGAACCGCCGCGGCAGGGGCGGCCAGTGCCGCCGCAACCCCTCTGACAGGTGGGCGAGGCGGTTGCTCTGTGTGCACAGCCTCCTCGGCGGTCCCGCCAGTCCTGTGGGGTTGCCGGGTGTTTCCTGTGGCGCCACATCCTCCCCCCAAGCCAGGCGTGTCCGCTGAAGGCTGCCGTGCAGCTGCGAAAGCGGATGCGGAGACAGAATGACGGAGGAGAGACGGACCCGCCCGCGAGCGACGAGCCAAGCTGGAAGTGGCCGAAGAGGCACGACCAGCATGTTCCCCTCTGACCCCACTGTCAGGCGGCGTACATGCAGGCGACGCGGTGGTCCGCCTCGCGGCACCCGAGATGTCCCCCGACCTCGATTCATCACAGGTGGCAGAGGGCCCCAACACGTGGCTCGCACATGGCGTCCGCTGCGACGTCGGTGGCATGGCCCGGGGCGTGCTTGCAGCCGGTGAGTTGGATAGGCTCGTCTTGCCCGCCAGTGGCACTTGAGCGGCTCCTCGGGGGAGCGCTGAAGGAGTAGCACCCTCATGGGGGACGCCTAGCCGGAGGCCGCGCAGCAGTACTCGACAGCACCACAGCCTCTTCGACCGCCATGACCACGTTCGTGCCACCATCAGCTGCCTCATGGCGAGCCGATGGCGAAAAAACAGCTGCATCCGCGGTGGCTGGTGCGCGAAAACGCACGGCTATCTATTTTCCCGTCGACTGGAAGAGGGCGGTGAGGTGTGGCCGCCCGTGCCGCTCAGCACGCCGGAGGCGAGAGGATGTCGCCCCCGTGCGCTTGGAAGTACTTTGGCGCGGGCCCTTTTTCGGCGCGTAGAGCGTCGAGTTGGGGAGGGATTACGCGGCCGCTTGTCCTGATCCGGTGGCCTCATTCCACGGACTCTTTCTGCGCGACAGTACGAGAATAATCAAGAGAAAGTGACGGTGGAGAGGGGGGGCAGGTGGATGCATGACAAGCGCATCTAAAACAGCAGAGGCGGCGAGGGAAAACACGAAATGGGCGCACAAGACAAAGAAAAACGAGCCAAAGATGTACAAAAGATGTGCTTGGAGTTGTCAGTCATCTGTTGTGTTCAGAGAAAAGTCAACGAGCATCCTGCCGATAGGGAAATGCGACCGAGCTGTGACGATGCGCACACACATATACCTAAAGGAAACAGAACTGACGAGTCAGAGACGATGCACAGTAGTGCCTGAAAAGAACCACGCAGTATTGAGTGAGACAATGTCAACGCCAAGCGGATGGCCTTCCTGACGTTCGGTTTATGTGACCGCGGTGTAGCGACTATAGCGGTGAAGATAAGAACGAGAGCCAGAAGCAAGCAAAAGGGAAGAAAGGGGTGGTGCCAGGCCAACCTGTGGGTGAAGGAAGTATCATCAAAAAGAGAAGACACAGAGGGTCTCTGTCAGGGGTCCGAGGAGGTCCATAGACAGGCTCGCGAAGGGGTCCGTCGCCGGGAACAACTTGAGCATCGCCGTGCGTCGCCTTGGTGAAATCCTGTTCCTGGCGCAAGACGCACAACTGGCCACCCAGACGTACACGTCCGCGGCCATGGACTCCCATTAGTAGTGGCGCCTGATGGCGGCGTAAATCCGGATGACCCCAGGGTGACCAGCGCGCACCAAGTCTTGTTAGAGCCGCAGGAGGTCCTGGCGCAGGGTGAACGGGACGTACACTTGGACAGCCCCGTCTAGGGGGGCGACACGCACGAGGAGCCCCTCTTTGGTCTCCGAGAAGCGGGAGTGCGCGTCCTGGTTCATCTCATCCAGGAGATCTTGGCACCGCTGGTCCTCCTTCTGCGCGGTCAGCATATGCGCGAGCGTAACCGGTTGTTTCTTTTCTGGCTCCCCGTAGTTCGGCGCCACCCAGCCACGGGAAGAGTCAGCCAGAGCGAGGCAGGGAATCTCTTCCGGGATGACGGACCGATCCGGTGCCAGCGTCGGGAGACGCGACATGGCGACGGCACAGTGGTGCTCCCTTCTCGGTCTGGTGTATACCTTGTACCGGAACTCTGACAACCGGAGGCGCCAGCGAGCGACCCTTCCTTGGAAACTGTCCATGCTCAGCAGCCGGCTTAAACTGGGATGGTCCGTCCGGATCAGGAACTCTTGTCCCTCGAGGTAGGGGCGAAGAAGAAAGCAGGCCCAGACGACGGCCGGGCTTTCTCGGTCGGTCGTGGAGTAGTTTTGCTCGGCTGGGATGAGGCCCCGGCTGTAGTAGCCGACCGGGAGGATGCTCTTGTCCGGTTGTTGCTGCAGGAGGGTACAGCCGACTTGGACTGCGCAGGCGTCGGTATCCAGGATGAGGAGACCCTCACGACGGGGGAGCGCCAGAATCGGGGTCGACGTTAAGCGCTCCTTGAGGTACTCGAAGGTCGCCAACTGGGCGGCATCCAGGGGAGGGAGTACGTGCGGGAGTTTCTTGCTGGTGAGCTTGGTCAGGGGCTTGGCTATGTGCGCGTACTCCTTGATGAAACGCCGGTACAGGTTACACATGCCCTGGATGCTCTTGAGCTCCGTATGGTTAAGCGGTGTAAGAGCTTGCGCCAGGGTCTTGATGTTCTTCTGGTTCACCAGCAGCTGCCCTGGGCGGACGACGTGTCCCTGGTACTCCACCTCTTGCTGGAACAGATGGCACTTGGAAGGCTTGTGTGAGACGCCGGCCTTTTCCAGAATGAGGAGGACTTCACGGAGGTGCCGGATGTGATCGTCCACGGTCCGGGAGAATACAATCACGTCTTCCAGGTACGCCAGGCACGTTTTCCACCGTAAACCGGACAAGATGATGTCGAGAGCCCACTGGAAAGAGGCTGGCGCGTTCACCAGACCAGACGGGAGCAGCACAAACCGGAACAAGCCCGTGTGAGACGTGAAAGTCGTCTTGTATCTGTCCTCGGCGGCCACAGGGATCTGCCAGTACCCGGCGTTACAGTCCAGGGTAGAGAACACCGTGGCATCGCCGAGGGAGTCCAGGCAGTCGTCCATCCTCGGGATTGGGTAGACATCCTTGACCGTGCGCTCGTTCAGCGGCAGGTATCCCACGCAAAACCGGAAGTGGCCACCTGGATGGGGCACGACGACCACCGGGAAGGACTACTCGGCGTCCGAGGGTTCTATGACACCCAGGTCGAGCATTTTCTTGACCTGCTTCTCGATCGCCAAGCGACGGTTTGGACCAGCCCGGTACGGAGCCGAGTACACTGGTTTGGCGTCTGGCTTGAGCTGGATATGGTGCGTGGTGGCCTCGAGCTCACCCGGATTCCCCGACCACATACCCTTGAACTGATCCAGAAGACCGTGCACCTTGCCATGTAGCTCCGTGGGCACGCCCGCCCAGTTCACCTCTGTCGACTCCGGCTCCTTGGGGGGCGCCACAACCGGGGGCTCCGGCGGACCTTCCGCCGTGGCCATGGCCGCCTGCGTGTCCAGCTCCTGTCGCGCCGCCAGCTCCTATTGGACGTCCAGAAGGGCCCCTTGGGAGAGGGGTCGCGCCTCGCCGGTATACGGCTGCACGACCCCCACTCGGGTGCCCTTAGCAAACATCTTTGTCTTGCGACCCAGGTTGACCAAGAGGACAGAGAAGGGCTCGTGCTGGTGCACCTTCTTATGATGCCCGTGGGCCAAGTGGAGCCCGTGTTTGGCCAAGAACTCCGCCCGTCCCTTGATGAGACAACTGCCCGTCGACCGGGACACAACTTGGACCTCGGTCTGGGCACAAGGGGGAAGCACCGTTGCGCCGACCAGCGTCAGCTAGTTCGGGCGAACCCGGGGCTTGGCCGGTGCCTTCTACTGTCGCCCCCTGGCGCCAAGATGGTAACCCAGGATGTCCGATACAGCGCCCGTTGACAACTCGATCTTGCCGTCCTGGGGCAGGAGGGCCTTGGTATACAGGCGCTGGAAATCACACCCGATAATGAGCGGGACCGAGAGGCGTTTCACAAAAATAAACGGGAAATGCATAGGTTTGTCATATACATGCAGGGTGAGCGGGAGTCGAGCGAGAGCCTTGAGAGCCTGCACCGAGGCATGCAGGATCCGGGTGCGGGTAGGCGCACGCCAGGCGTGGGCGCGCCATCTCGGAGGGAGCAAATCCTCGCTGACAACGCTTGGTCCGGCCCCTGCGTCCACCACCGCGGCCACAGAAACCGGGTCCTCACCCCCGAAACTCAAGGTAGTCGTAACCTTGGAACTATCCTTACGCAAGGCAAGCAGGGTACCCCGACAGGCACACGGTGTCCATGCGGCTACCTTGGTTCGAAGCCGACGACCGCACCGGCCCAGGAATGCAACTGAGGCCGACACAGGATCACCGGGGTCTGGAATAGACGGGAGGCCGCCTACGGGCGCACCTCCCCCACCTCGTTTCCCGATCCCGAGGTACCCGTGGTCGTGGTCTCTTCCTCGGGATGGGAGTCCCAGTCCTCAGGACTCTCCTTGTACAGGTTCTCTTGGATCCTCTGCACGATCGCGACCCGGAGGTTGTGCACCGTCTTCGGGTCCCGCCGTGCAGGGGAGGCGCCCTTGGCCTGCCGGTCTGCCCAGCGGATGGCTTTGGCGAACTGGACCCTCTGGCGGGCTAGCTTGTCCTGGAGCTCCTTGGGAACCTCTGGACAGGCTGCCGCGATGTGGTCCTCCTTGCTAAACAGCCAGCACGCCCGTACCCGGTTCGGGCGTTCCCCCCTCCGGGTGACACGGGGCGGAGAGGGCGTGACAAACCCGCGCCAGCCCTCCAGGCGACCACCGGCCTGGGACGAGGACTCGCCCACGGCCAGAACCGGCGTCTTCGGTCCTGCCCGACTAGACTGTCGTGCCAAGTACATCTTCGGGGGGGTCGGCTGGAGTCGCTGAAGCGCCTTAACCTGTTCATGCTTGCCCTGGATGAACGACGCGCGCTGCTGCAGGGTGTGCTCCGTGAACTGGAGGTTGTACTGCTGGGGGTCCACCTGCAAATACTTCGGTAGCCTCTGGATGAGCGCCATCTTGAGCCGGTCCTCGCCGTACAAGTTGCCGCAGGCCTCCCCCAGGTCCCGCACACGGGCCGCGAAGGCATCAGGTACTTCATGGGCGCCTAGGGAGGCGCGGTTCACGTCCGACACGGCTTGGTTCAGGGTGATGGAGTCCGAGTAATTGACCAGGAGCCAGTGCACCGCCTCCGGGAAGGATGCGACAGTCCGGCCCGGGATGTGCCCGTCCGTGTCAGGGAGGATCTTGTTGAACCGAGTGGCGGCTGCCCCGGTAAGGTAGGAGCCGACCAGGTAAAGCGCCTTGCCCTCCCAGACACTGCTATCGTTGAAGGCCCGGACAAACCGGCGCAAGAAGGAGATGAGTTCGGCTGGCTTGGTCCCGTCAAAACGAACACGGTCCATGGAAACCCGTAGTTTCTTCCGGTCTTGTGTAATCCGTAGACGCATCCGGCTAGTGAAGGCCTGGTTCGTGTTGTCCAGACGGTAGGAGTGCCAGTAGGTCACCGTGTTAAGCAGTTTGTCCCCGACCTTATGGACAGGGATCGGGAAATCCATCAGTGTCCGCCGGACTGTCTCCCCGTCACTCCGGGAGGATGAGTCACTCGAGGAAGACCGGGGGCGACGACGCCGATGGCTGCGCCGGCTCCGGCGCGAACGACGGTCCCGACGAGAGTCCCCATTGGTGCTCCCGTCCGGTCCCCCGTCGTCACCTCCGCCTCCACCTCTCACCGCCCGGTTCCCTGACGACCCCAGACCAGCGCTTGGGGAAGCCAGCCTGCCGGGTGCTCGCCCCGTGGTCAGCGTCTCGACCGCCCCAGCCATGTCCGCCCGGAGCTTCTCGCGGAGGGATTCCAGGAGGGACATCACGGCCGGAGAGGAAGCGACGTCAGGGGGGACACCGCTCGCATCACGTCGACCCGAGATAGCTGGAGTCGGGGTCCACTCCTGTTTGCCCTTGGACGTTCCGGAGCCCGCCACCGCGGGTCTTGGCATCTCGGTCTTGAAGGTCGTTCTCACCCGGCAGGAACCACCAGGCCCAGCCACGTCAGCCGGCGTCGGCGGGGGCGGAACCAGACCCGAGGAAACAGGTATCCCATCCCCAGCCGGACCCGGGGGCGTGTCCGTCAACGTACGCCGGGGCGACGTCTCCCGCGGAGAGGACGTCGGGGTTGGCATAGTGGTCTCTCGCGCTCAACAACCAGGCGAACCGGGAGACACGTACGACCAAGAAAGAAGGGGTGGCAACGAGGTACAAGGTGGGAATCCCGACACGAACCGGGAGATTGTAATCCCGTCCGGGCAAGGCCACGCACACCAGAGCTCACCCGTTACTCGGGAGAGATCGCCCGTTACACGCGTACCGGCACCGGATGTCAGCCAGAAAATCCCCTGCTGCTCCACAAATTTGTCGCATAAAAAGCCGTGTCATCCAGCCCACAGAAACAGATAGGGACACCTGCCCAGCTGAGCGAACCCACCCGCACACCCTTGCTCTTCTCTCGCCCGGTGACACGGTTACCTAGGAAAACACCCGAAGGCACAAAGAGGGAGGAAGGAGGTGAGAACGCAGAAATGTTCTTGTGGGGAAGCCGGGCCACGGGCGCCCCACTGTCCCCTCAAGCTAACCGAGAAAGCGGGCCCAAATGGCCCCGAATCCCACGCAGTAGCCTCCCCATGTGGAGATCTGGGGATCCATACTAGTGGACCCCCCTACGGTAAAGAAGATCATTCAAGCAATTGATATACAAATGCAAACGACCCACAATCAATCAAGATCCCAACCAGCACCGACAGCGCCACCTGTCCGAACCGGGGCGTGACACGTCATCCGCGTCGCCCGGCGCGCCATCGACCACCTGGCCGGCCAAGAGGCGTGGACCGGGCCGCGTCATGCGACAGTGGGCAGTACGGTGGCAACCCCATCCGCCGAGCACCGTTCATGGCCAATAAATCGTCCGCCGCTTGAGCGTGTACCCACGCATTGTCATAAACGAGCACGCAATCGTAGGGATGATCCGCCCAGGGAGCCCCCGGGATGAATGCCCCCATCTGTCAGACAAGACTGGTGCAAAACGCTCACCAATCATCCGCACACTGCGACAGTGGCACATGGTTGACCGCCAGCTCCAGAATTCCCCGCCACGAATATATTGCGACAATGTGAGAATATATAGGTCGAGCCTGCACATCGGATGCCAGCACAGCCACCTTGTTGCCGACCGGCGCCCAGCCCCGTGGCCGGACCATCGCTGGCCCCTTAATATGAGTCTCGTCCGCTACAACAACGCACGGATCAGGAATCTGCAAATATGTCCTGCAATGGGCTCTCATCCGCGTCTCGTCACGTTCGCTCGCCGAACGTCCCACCTTCTTCACAGAATAGCCAATGGCATCCAACAGACGAGATTACGAAGAGATGCTGTGAAGCCAGCGGCTATCGGAAACAGGGAGTGTGCTAAGTCGCGAGAAAATAGACTCTATCTCATGCAGAAAGACCTCAGGGTGCTCCCTCACCGGCCCCTCCCATGCCCGCAAAAACCCAGAGTCAGATCGCACTGCGTCGGCGTGACAGTTCTCAAGGATCGGATCTGCCCAGGGCGTGCGGTTGCGCATGCAGTTGCGCCATCACCCATGTGCTGCCGACAGGCTGCACTGGCAGTGATCTACGATCGATTCCCAATTCTTGCCTCGTGCGCGGTTGCGGATCACTTGCCAGCGCACAGCGAGGAGGACCATCTCACGAGACTTGTCCGCGGAGGGGGATGGATTGGGGACGTGGGGGGTTGGAAGAGATCGCGGG
>Ga0209186_1001104_pt1 | contig 20449 bp, 13 predicted proteins | sample SidtaG_FD_187426 | JGI IMG/M metagenome (GOLD analysis project Ga0209186, IMG submission 187426) | Marine algal microbial communities from Sidmouth, United Kingdom - Sidmouth_Male2 metaG (SPAdes) (version 2) | ecosystem: Host-associated > Algae > Red algae > Unclassified | place: Sidmouth...
AACCAAGTATTCGTCTATAAAAACAGTAATTTCTGGTATGATGTTAATCCCTTAATAAAAGGAACAGTAAAGCTATACGCCAAACAAATTAAAGAACGAGGTAAAAATGACTCAGAAAACGCTTAATTCCCTCCAAGCGACGGCTCATTTACCTGTCAAACAAGTCATTGCCTATCGTCGTTTTGCCAAAACGCTTGATTTATTAGATAAGGATATGCCATATTTGGGTTTATTGGTCTGCGATACGAAGGTTCTTGCCGAAAAAGTACGTACAGACATAGAAACCATCTTTGCACCCTTCCTATATAGAAATGACGTAAGAACTGCCGATGATATAGGACTACTACTCCACGAAACAAAACAAGAAAAACTCCTTTTGGATTTTACAGGGATAGAAGATAAAGAAAGTCAATTCTTAGCGGAACAACTCCTTTTTTACCGAGACCAATTTATTCTAAACAAAATCCATCTAATTGTTTTATGCAACCCACCCTTAGCCGATAATCTCTACACCAAAGCCTACGACTTTATTGCAGCCCTCAATACTGATTTACACCTACATGATTTAGAAACCCATGTTTATAATCAGCTAAATCCCCCATCATTCGTTTCAGAAGCAGATAAGGAACATGAAGCAAATAAAAATGAATTGAGAGCAGCTTTGAAGGATAAGGAAGATAGGCGAAGATTAATGTTGGCTTATTATAATTTTGCTGATTCAGCAGAAAGGCTTGTTTTATACGATAAGGCTATAGAATACTATGAAAAAGCAAAAAAACTTGCTAGGAAACTTAAACAAAAATCTTTTTTAGTAGATATTTTGTTGAGATTGGGATTTATTAATAATAATATAGGAAAACAAAGACGAGCATTAACTTTATATCAAGAAGGATTAGTATTGAGCAAAAAATTAAATGATGATGTAAAGAAAATAACTTGTTTTAATTATTTAGGAGATTTCCATCGTTTTCAAAATAAATGGTCTTGGTCTTTAAAAAAGTATGAAAAAACTCTAGAGATAGTTGAAAAAAATCCATATAAATATGGAGAAGCAGATGCTTTAAGTGGTATAGGTGTTATTTTTTTAAAAAAAGGTTACTTTAAAAAAGGATTGGACTATTTTCTGAAATCATTAAAGTTATTTCAAGAAATTAACTCTGAGTCCTCCGAAGCATTTGTATTAAGTCATATAGCTATATTGTATTTTGATAAAGATAGGTATAAAAAATCAAAGGAGTATTTAGAAAAGTCTTTAAAAATAGATCAAAAGTTAGGATGGAAAAGCGATGAAATGAATTCATTAGGTGACTTAGGAGAGATATACGAAGCTCAAGGTGAGTTTAGAGAGGCACTAAAATTTTATATAAAGTCTATAAAGAATCAAAAAGATATAAGGCTTAAAGTATATAGGTTTTTTATAATAGCTGATAACCTTCAACAACAAGGAAAATTAGGAGAAGCATTTAATTACTATAAACAGTCTTTAGAACTAATGTCTGAAATCAATAATCCTTCTTATAAAGCCCAATTATTAGGAAAATTAGGAACTTACCATTTCGCCAAAAAAGAATACAAAAAAGCCCAAGAACACTTTGAGGAGGCTTTAAAAATAGGGAAAGAGATAGAAATGCCTAAAATCGAAGCAACCCAATTAGGCTATTTAGGAGAGTTGTATTTAGAGCAAGGCGAATTGGAGAAGGCAAAGGCATATTTTGAGGAGGCTTTACCCATATTTCAGCGTATTGAGAGTAGGCGAGGGGAGTTGGAGCAGTTGAATAATTTGGGGCGGTACCATTTGGAGAAGGGGGAGTTAGAGGGGGCATTAGGCTTGTTCCGAGCGTCTTTGACGATGGCACGAGAGATTGGCTTTGTGAAGGGCGAAGCGATTGCTTTGGGGAATATGGGGATTGTGTTTCAGAAGCAGGGACTGGCGCAGGAAGGGAAGAAGCATTTAGGGCAGGCTTGTGATTTGTTGGAAGTGATGGAGTTGGTGCCTTTGTTTGAATATTATAGCATTTTCCTTGAACCATATAAGTGATATAAGTCCATATAAGTTTTAAAAAAAAAGCCCCAATTCCAAAGGAATCAGGGCATTATCATTTACTTATTTTTTATCACTCGTCACTCGTCACTCGTCACTCGTCACCAGTCACCCGCCACTCGTCACTCACCACCAGTCACCCGCCACTCGTCACCCAAAAAAATCACTCACCACCAGTCACCCACCACTCGTCACTCAAAAAAATTATCCTCCAAAATCATCAAAAGCAATGTTTTCGTCTGGGACGCCCAAATCATCCAGCGTTTTGATGACGGATTGGTTCATCATTGGAGGACCACAGAAATAGTACTCTACCTCTTCTGGTTCTGGGTGATCTTTTAAGTATTTTTCGTATAGGACGGACATGATGTAGCCCTTGAAACCGTCTCCTTCTGAATCAATGGTTTCTTTTACCTGCCAATTGTCTTCTGGTAATGGATTGTCTAAAGCGACGTAGAACTTGAAGTTCGGGAATTCCGCTTCGATTTTTCTGAAATCTTGGATATAGAACAATTCTCGACGAGTTCTTCCTCCGTACCAATACGATACTTTACGATCTGTTACTTTCATCGTGTGGAACATATGGAATAAGTGAGAACGCAACGGCGCCATTCCTGCACCACCACCGATATAGACCATCTCTTTCTTCGTATCTTTTATGAAGAATTCTCCATAAGGACCCGAAACAGTAACTTTATCGCCAGGTTTTTGGTTAAACACATATGACGAGCAAATACCAGGATTTACGTCCATCCAAGCGTTTTTGGCTCTATCCCACGGTGGCGTCGCAATACGGATATTTAGCATCACGATATTTCCTTCTGCTGGGTGATTCGCCATAGAGTAGGCTCTAAAAATTGGCTCATCGTTCCTCATTTTGAGCGGCCACAAGTTGAATTTGTCCCACTCACTTTGGAATTCATCAGGCTTTTTTCCCAATCTTGGGTGCGCCGTGATGTCCATTTCTTTGTAATTTACCTCAATTTCTGGTACGTCGATTTGGATATAACCGCCTGCTTCAAAATCTAATTCTTCGCCTTCAGGTAATTTGACCACAAATTCCTTAATAAAAGAAGCCACATTGTAGTTAGAAACAACCTCACATTCCCACTTTTTGATACCAAAAATCTCATCAGGAATCTTGATTTTCATATCCTCTCTCACCTTCACCTGACACGCCAAACGCCAATTTTCTTTGGCTTGTTTACGAGTTAAGTGATTCATTTCGGTAGGCAATACATCGCCACCGCCTTCTAAAACTTGACATTCGCACATCGCACAAGTTCCACCACCACCACAAGCCGATGGTAGAAATATATTTTGAGCCGAAAGTGCTGTCAATAAATTGGTGCCTGGTGCTACTGCCATTGGTTTAGAATCGTCGCCGTTGACGATGACGCTGACGTTTCCAGAAGGCAATAACTTCGCTTTGGCAACCAATAATATGGCCGTCAGCCCTAAAATGATTGCTAAGAAGGCTATAATACTTCCTATGATGGTAAACATATGTTATATTTTTTACTTTATTTATTTTATTAGACCACTTCGCTGTGAGATTTGCTAATTAGTATATTTATTAAACAATCTTTAGGAGCGAAAGGTTCGGAGCTTCGTCGTTCCGTCTGGTCCTGCTATCCGTTCTTATGGTAGCTTGCCTTGCTTCAGGCCGGGCAACCACAAGGTGCCCCTACAAGCCAACATACCACTACTATCAGGGCTATTTTAAATGGTCGTTACGTCTTATTTTGGTTTATATTACGTTCATAGAGCGAAGCGAAATGAAATGAACTACAAAAACCACAAAAACTACAAAAACCACTTAAACTTTTATCCCCATAAGACTCATAAAAGCCAGACCCATCAGTCCAGTGATGATAAAGGCGATACCCAATCCCCTTAACGGAGCAGGAACGTCTGAATAGCGTATTTTTTCACGGATGGCAGCGATGGCGACAATGGCTAAAAAGAAGCCGACGCCTGAACCCATACCAAAAGCGGTTGATTCAGCCAAGTCATATTCTCTTTGTACCATGAAAAGGGATGTACCCAAGATGGCACAGTTTACCGTAATCAGTGGTAAGAATATGCCTAAAGAATTATAGAGGGATGGAGAGACTTTTTCAATAATCATCTCCACCAATTGTACCATAGAGGCAATTACCGCAATAAAGGCGATAAATTTTAAGAAGGTTAAATCTACATTGACAAAAGATGCTCCTAAGAAACTTAATGCGCCTTCTTTTAACAAGTATTCGTGTAATAACCAGTTGACGGGCGATGTAATGACTAATACGAATATCACCGCAGCTCCTAAACCAATTGCCGTTTTCACGGTTTTAGATACCGCTAAGAAAGAACACATTCCTAAGAAATAAGAAAGTACCATGTTCTCAACAAAAGCGGATTTTACAAATAAGCTTACTAATTCTTGCATTGTTTTAGACTTTTTTCGGATTTTAAGTAAATCCTATATTTCGTGATTTTTCCCACTTAATTTTCAGACTTTATCCCCCTTTGGAGGGGGCGAAGGGGGGAGGAATTCACAAATGAACTGTTTGTTGTCTTCTAAAGTTGATAGAGATAGAGACTTTAGATGTAAGGCATTTTGAAAATGCCTTGCATCTCCGCCCTTTAACGGATAGCAGGACTTTCCATAACGACGAAGGAATTAACCTTTCGCTCCTAACTAATATCTACTAATTTCTTATTTCTTGCTCGTTGAATCCATATAAGGACACCGATGATAAACATGGCTGCGGCAGGTGTTGCCATCACTCCATTGTGTTGGTAGCCGATATTTGCCAAGAAAGAGCCGTCTTCTACATTTAAGATAGTGTATCCTAAAAGCTGACCAGCCCCAAATAATTCTCGGATGGCACCTACGATGATTAAAATGATACCATATCCAATACCGTTTCCTATTCCATCTAAGAAGGAGGGCCAAGGCTTATTTCCCATCGCAAAGGCTTCTAAACGACCCATGACGATACAGTTGGTAATGATAAGACCGATGAAAACCGAAAGCATTTTGCTCATATCAAAGAGGAATGCTTTTAGGAATATATCAACGACGGTTACCAATGTCGCAATGACGATTAGTTGCACAATCATACGAATACGACCAGGCATGATTTTGCGAATCAAAGAAATAATGAGATTGGCAAAAGAGACAACAAAAATTACACAGACTGCCATTACAATAGAAGGTTCTAATTGGGAGGTCACGGCTAATGCCGAACAGACCCCTAAGACTTGTACTGTAATTGGATTGTTGTCATCTAAAGGATCACTCAGAAGTTTTCTATTCTTCTTTGACAGTAATCCTTCTGATTTTTGAGCTTGTGCTACTTCACTCATATTTTTTATATTGAATCAATGGCTTCGAGAGCCAAAGCGTTATTTATTTTATTTATTAGGAACGGGTGACGGGTGAGATGGTAAGTGGTATTTATCACTTGTCACTCGTCGCCTGTCTCTCTTCACTTGTCACTCGTCACTCGTCACTCTTTACACATTATTACTTATTTTTCTTGAAATAGGGTAAATATCCTTTTACGCAAGTTTCAATCATGGCTTCTATACCGTCTCCTGTGATGGTTGCGCCAGACATTCCATCTACTTTGTGTAGTTCTGCATTGGCTTTATTGCCTTTGCCTTTCAGGACTTTGATGCCAATAAATTCCCCATCTTTCATGAGCTTTTCATCAATAAAATTGTCTTGAAACCAATCTTTGGTCATTTCTGCACCCAATCCAGGCGTTTCCCCAACGTGTGTAAATAAAGCACCAGCCAGAGTATTGAAATCGGGTTTTATGGCTAAATAGCCACCGATAAAGTCCCAAAGACCATTTCCGTGCATAGGCAAGATATACTTTGTTTTCCCATTGTCCGTATATACATACAAGGGAAGAGAGCGATTTTCTAATGGCTTTTTTAGTTCTTTTCTCAAATCAATATCCAAGGATTTTAAAGGATCAACCTCTTGGCTTTCCCCTTTACTATTGACAATAAGAGACTTGATGGTACTGTTGAATTTTTGTTCGGTATTTTCTTTTGTTGCGTTTTTATCTACCGAACTCATAATACTCATTTTTTTGTCCAAGATGACATTTTGCTTGTAGCGTTCTTTGACTAATTCAGAGAAGCCAGAAAGCAAAAGAGCGACTCCAACCACAATAATTGTGGCGAAGCCAAGTGTATACGCATTACTATCTACATTAATTGACACGGGCGACCCTCCTTTTTATATTTCGTTGATAAATAAAATGATCGATGGTTGGCGCAAAAACATTTAAGAAAAGAATTGCTAACATCCAACCTTCAGGATAAGCAGGGTTGAGTACCCGTACAACCATCCCGATAAAACCAATCATAAAACCATAAATTATTTTTCCTGTTTGAGTTTGTGCAGCCGTCACAGGGTCGGTTGCCATAAATACCGCAGCAAATAAGAAACTTCCCATAACCAAGTGGTTGTAAAAACCAACTTGCATGAAAGGATTCCAGCCCAATGCATTGAATAACAAGCCTGTGACTACAGCCCCTGCCAACATCGACAACATAATTCTCCAGCTTGCAATACCTGTTGCGATTAAAAGCCCCAATCCTGCTAAAATAGCGGGTTTGGAGGTCTCTCCAATAGAACCAGGAATCACTCCCCAAAACATATTGCTCATAGAGTATTGTGCGGTACCATCGGGCAAAGTAGCACTTGTCACTGCTTCCCAGCCACCTTTAGCGGCCAGTCCTAAAGGCGTAGCCCCCGAAAAGCCATCAACAGCCTGCCAACCTTCAGCGGGAACAGCTCCTTGCATGCCAAATATGGTATGTAAGAAGTTGTAATCATAGGCAACCCAACACAAATCTCCAGAGATTTCAGTTGGATAGGCAAAGAAGATGAAAACACGGGCGGTCAAGGCGATGTTAAGGATGTTCATACCTGTTCCACCAAAGGCTTCTTTGGCGATAATGACCGCAAAAGCGATGGACAATGCCAGTATCCACAAGGGAATATCGGGGGGCATGATGAGCGGTATCAGCATGGCGGATACCAGAAAGCCTTCCTCAATAGGATGCCCTTTTTTGGCGGCAAAGAAAAACTCTATACCCAGTCCCACCGCATAAGAAACCACGATGATGGGCAGTACTTGCAACATTCCATACATAAATTTGGTAAAGAAGCCTTGTTCCAAACCTAATGCAAGGTAATGTTGGTGTCCTACGTTCCACATACCAAATAAAAGGCATGCTTGTAGTGCCAATACGACCAAAATCATGGTACGCTTCAAATCCATACCATCTCGAATATGAACCCCAGAGCCTGTTGTTGTTTCTTTAGGAGTAAATAAGAATGTATCAAAACCATCGTAAACAGTATGAAGAAACTTATTGTCCTTTACTTTAGGTTCAATGCTATCTAAGAAATTTCTTAAAGCTTGCATATCTATTTTTAAATTCTAAATTCTAATCTTTTTTTAAATTCTATTTTGGAGCGAAGGGTTTGGTGCTTCGTCGTGATGGAAAGTCCCGCTATCCGTTCTTATGGTGGCTAGCCTGTCACAGACACACGGCCGTGTGTCTCAACGCACAAGCCACCATACCACTACTATCGGGGCTATTTTGTAAGGTCTCAACGGTGTGTTTAAATTCTACATCATAATTTCTAAATTCTAAAGAACTTTTCGAGTCCAAGCAAACTATTAGAATTTAAGATTTAACTATTAGAATTTAACCGATTATCCTTGTTCTCTCATCATATCCAAACCTTCTCTTAATACTTTTTGTACAGGATTTTTGGAAGTACAGACAAATTCACATAAGGCTAAGTCTTCTTCTAATACTTCATACAATCCTAATCCTTCCATTTGATCCAAATCACCAAACATGATGGCTTTGATAAGCTGCATTGGATATAAATCCATTGGAAGCACTTTTTCATATTGTCCTGTCACGACCAAAGCCCTTTTTTCTCCGTGCGTATTGGTATTGACATCAAATTCTTTGTCTTTTCCACCAAATAAGGAGCTAAAGAAAGCTTTAGAGGCACTTGGTTTTGGATAATTTGACCAAATCCAACCAAACATCTCGTATTTGTCACCTTCTTCTATAACGCTAATAGCATCCTTATAAAATCCCATATGTCCATTTGATTGCATTTTTGTTCCGTCCAAGACATTTCCGCCGATAAAACGCACATGGTCATCCGTCAAATTATTTTTGGCGATATGCTCAATATTAGCCCCAATGTATGATTTGAAATATTGAGGGTTTTTGACTCTTGGTCCACCCACCGCAAAGAAACGTTCTGTATTGAATTGACCATCTTTGTAGACACGACCTAAAGCAATTAAGTCTTGTAGTTTGATTGTCCAAACAATATCTCCTTTATTGATGGCATCAATATGGTGAATTTGGATACCTACATTGCCAGCAGGATGTGGTCCTGAGACGCTGTGTGTTTCTACTTTAGATAAGCTGGTGAGTTCTGATGGATTTTGTGTATTACCATTTAAACTTAGATGTACTTTTCCCCCAGAAAGAATGCTGAGTACATCAATTCCTGTTTGTAAGTAGTCTTTGAGTCCTACAACGGCAAAATTGTAATCTGTTGCCAATGGAGCAGAATCAAAACCAGAGATGAAGATGGCTTTAGGTGTTTCTTGTGGGTCGGCTAAAGTTCCGTAAGGACGTTGTGTGAGGAAAGGCCAGCATCCGTTGGTCATCATATGTTGAATTAGCCCTTCTCTACCGAGTTGGTTGATGGCTACTTTTTCGATAGGACGGAACTGTATCGTACTATCAGCAACAATGATGACTTCATTGATGGCTCTTTTTGCTCCTCTTTTGATTTCTGTAATTTCCCCACTAACAGAGGCAACAAATTTAATGTCTGGATTTTGTTTGTCAAAAAAGAGTGGTTCACCCGCTTTTACGTGATCGCCTACTTCTACCAGCATTTTGGGAATTGGTGCAATGCCTCTGAAGTCGGTAGGTTTGATGGCAAAGGTTCGTGATGTGAAATCGGTTGCTAACGTTTTTTGAGGTTTGCCTTTGATATTGATGTCAAAACCTTTTTTTAGCTTTATTGTATTACCCATTAAGCAAATGTTGTCAGTAATATTGAAAAATAGGGATTATCTTATTTTTCAACTATTAATCATTAAAAAAAAATCGCTGCAAAGGTACATATTATTTCGCTTTTTTGCTTGGTTTTTACTTATTAATCTATTGTCTTATAGGTGTGAAGCTGACACTTAATTGATTGATTTAGTACCTTTTTTACCTTTTAAAACGGTTATTGGGGCTAGAATGTTTGGATGGGCTTGGGTTTCCTTTTTTTGAACCATATAAGAAAATATAAGCTCGGTTCTTTTTTGTTATAAGAACATATAAGTTTTTTGGGGTTGAGACCATTTAAGATAGACCTGATAGTAGCGTTATAGCAAAACAGCGTTGGCATTGTAGGCAATGGCTTTTGCTATAGTAGCGGATAGCAGGACCAGACGTGGCGATGGAAGATAGACCTTTCTCTCCTTTTTATTTTTGGACGACGAAGGGTTTGATGACTTTGTGTTCGTCGTTTTCGATTTGTAGCCAGTAGATGCCGTTTCTTAGTTGGTTGAGTGGGAGTAGGTGCTGGTTGGAGTCGCCTACTTTGATGGATAAAATGGTTTTGCCTGTGACATCATAGATAGTAAGGCTTTTTTCTGCGGTGAATACCTCGTCAATTTGGATGTTGAGGTAGTTTTTGGCAGGATTTGGATAGAGTTCTATGGCATCTTTGAGGTCGGGTTCTACTGGAATCACGCCTGTGCCGACGTTGGTATTCGCAAAGAGTGGAATGGCTTCGGTTTGTGAGGCTGTTGTGCCTCCGTCATGGCTGAATTGTAAACTTGCTTGTTGTCCTTCTTCAGAAGTGGTGTTTACGCCTACTTGTATAGTGATGTCTTCGCCTGGCGGAAGGGTTGTATTCATTGGACTTTCCACTAAAGAAAATACTTCGGCTCCGACTAATTGAAAATCGGATAAAGTGATGTCCAGATAGCCATCGTTATAAATCACAAAAGAATAAGTGTAATCGACATTGTCTTCTATAAAGCCAAAGTCAATGATTTCGTCAGAATATTCTAATTCCTTTTCTGTATTGTTGCCACTGGTTGTAAAATCAGCAATGCGTTCTACAAATTGTGGGTAATCTACAAAAGGGTTTTTGTTGTTTTGTAAAGTATAGATGGCTTCGTTGCGAATTTTTTCGAGATCATCGGGCGGAAATTCATTGCACCATTCTCGAAGGATGTCTTCTTGTGGATTGAGCCAAGAGCTACTGACGCCAGATTCGTTTTGGTAGCGAACTGCAAAGTAAAAGAGCGTTCTTGCTGCTGCACCTTTGTGTTCGTTGCGAGGTTCAAAAAGACTGTTGCTTGATTTTGAGCCGTTTTCTTGCCAATTTGGATTGGTAACTACACCAAAAGGATTATTGCCTCGTCGAGAGTTTGCTTCTGCATTGGTAGGATAAAGGTGGTGTAAGTCTGATTTTCTGGGTTCGTCTTCTGCTCCGTAAGATTGCGGCCAAGTATGTTCACAGTTGAAACCCATGTTTTGTAATTGGGAACGGTTGGCGTAGTTTTCTCGTGTTTGACTTGTGTAGACACATTCAATTGTATTGACAGGAGCATTTTGTCCATTGACTTTTTGGTTGTCAATGACCATATACAGCTCATCTCTTGCATCATTGTATCCTAAACTTACTGTATTGTTGCTGATGATACTTGTTAACTCATCTTTGAGTGCTTCCCCGTTTAAGTTTTCGGTAGAGGCGTAGTAATCATTGGTAAAATGTCCTTGACCGATTAAATCAAGTGAGAATGCGCCACGATTTTCTGTTACAATAAACATTTCTGTATTGTGTAGAATATTTTGAAGTGGAGCAAAAGTGATTTGTACTGTTTGGGAATCTTCTGGTTCAATGATAAAGGTTTGCTGATTTGCAAAGAAGGCAGGGGCATGATAAGTATCAAAGAATTGTAAGTCTACTACTTTTATAGGGTCATCTGTTGTATTGTATAATATGACAGGAAGTGTGGTATCCTGTTCTTCTACAATTGTACCAAAATTTAATTGAGGTAAGTTGGTGACAATAGATTGACCTATTAGCTTGGAGGGGCTAGTCATTAAGTAGATACAGCTTATTAAAAAAAACAAATAATATTTCATTAACTATATTCCGTTATCCGTTAGCATTCTTTTCTAGAAATTTTGAGTTTTAAACTCATAGGTGTATTTTAGTTTAATAATGCATTGGCGTACATTATCAAATTAGTCTGACCATTCACCTACTTTCATCTCTAATAATTAATGAAGTGGTTTTGTGATTTTCATTGTTATGAAATGACAAGAAATATTTTCTTGCATTTGTGGCTTAGTTAGTTGTTAGGTTGTGTTGTTGAAAACCACTTTCAGAATAGATTAGCTCTATTCTTTGTATTGCATTTTATGAACTGAAACAAGACCTTTCTTTTTACTTAATCCTTTTTTTGGGGGGGTAAAAGAGGAGTTATTACAGCTTTTTAAAAGCATTTCGTAAAAATAAGTATTTTGTTGTTACATACTATCTTTTTGTTCAATATTTTTTGAATAAATTTCATATGCTCGTTTTGGCGACAAAAATCAAAGGAATTTAACCCTATTTCGTTATATACGTGTGAGTTAGGAAAAAGATTGTATTTTTTCAATATATTTTTATTGTTAATTCCGTATTTGATATAAATGTTTTTTATTGGTTTGGAAGAAATGTATTATTTTAGAGGCAAAAATCATTGTTTTCGTGTATTATAGCAATCCTAATTCAGTTCAGGAATTTTCTTTCACGCAAAGACCGCAAAGAATTTTGACGCAAAGACCGCAAAGCTCAACAGAAACCAATCTCTTTGCGACCTTTGCGAAAAACTCTGCGACCTTTGCGTGAGATACACTTTTTCTATTTTCAGATAGGACTGCTATAAGACCAATCCTATTTGAAAATGGAGAAAGCGTTAGTTGCAGAGTTTTCACAAAGGTTAAAATTATTGTTGGCTAGTACATTTTTAGAGAACAGTATATATCAACTTAAATATAAGTTTCGCAAGATGTGTTTTTGTTATAATTCATTGTAACTTTTGCGCCTTTGTGTTGAAAGGAATATTGCAGAAGAAACTCAATAATTGTACTGGTCAACAATGAGAAGAATGAGGTTAAAATACCAAAACTATGAAGTACATTAAGTTTGTTTTTTTATTGGTTTTTTGTGTTGTTGGAAGTTGGTTTGTTTTACTTTCTTGTAAGCAGCCACAGGTTGAATATGAGCAACGTCAGGAGAGGTTTGACCGTTCTCAAAAAGTGTCGTCCTTTGCTTTTGGGTCGTGTAATAAGCATACCAAGGCGCAACCTTTATGGGATGCCATCATCAAGAATGACCCTGATGTTTGGGTTTGGCTGGGAGACATTGTTTATGGTGATACAGAGAATATGGCGGTTCTGCGAGAAAAGTATGCAGCCCAAAAATCGAATGAAGCCTATCAACAACTGTATCAGTCAGATTGTGACATTGTTGGTATTTGGGATGACCATGACTATGGCGTAAATGATGGTGGTAAAGAATATCCCAAAAAAGCAGAAAGTAAAGAGGTCTTGTTTGATTTCTTGGATATTGAAGCGGACAATCCTGCGAGAGAACGAGCGGGAGCGCATACAAGCTATCTTTATGGAACAGAAGGAACACAAGTAAAGTTAATTTTGTTGGATGCTCGGAGTTTCAGAGATCCGCTTAATAAAGATATCAAAGGGCATAATATTCCAAATGAAGAGGGTGATATATTGGGAGAGGCTCAATGGACTTGGTTGGAACAGGAGTTATCTGAGAGTACGGCACAAGTCCATATTGTAGGTAGCGGCATTCAGTTTATCCCAACAGAACACCGCTTTGAGAAATGGGCGAATTTTCCGAAGGCAAGACAGCGTTTTTTTGATTTGTTGGCTTCTTATAAAGTACCCAATGTTGTTTTAATTAGCGGAGATCGTCATGTTGGAGAGATTTGTAGTTATCAAGCGGACAATATGCAAGAGCCTGTCTATGAGGTGACATCAAGTGGTTTGACGCATTGTTATAAAGGCAATAAAAAGGAAGTTAACCCTTATCGACAAGGTAAATTGATTCGGGAGTTGAATTTTGGGATGATTGGGATTGATTGGGAAAACAAGGAGATTCAGTTGGAGATTCGGGGAGAAGGGGATGTGGTCTTGGAGTCTTTGGTTTTTTAGTTTTTGTCGTTTTTATTGAGAGGAAAGTGTTAAAAAGTATATTGGATTGCTTATTGTAAAGTCTTTTATTTTTTAGATAAGTGTTTGTTTTTCAGTAGATTATGTAGGCAGCCATTTCATAGAAACCTACGTTTTTATAAAAAAACGGTTTTGATAGCTGAAATTTTTTATATAAATTGTATTTTTATTGACTTTTTTCGTTTTATACCAGCAGTGTTCACCCAAAATAATCGCATCATGACAAGAAATAAAATATTATTTGCTTCCTTTTTTGTATTCCTCCTTGGCTTTTCCAATTGTGCCAAAGATGGTGTCAATATTGATATTTATACAGCAGAGGACTACAAGTTGGTAAGTAATCATCTTAACTTACCCAATGAGCCAACAGATTATACCATACACTTTCCTAATTATACTAATACTTCCTTCTTCTTTAGTGGCTCAACAAGGTCTTTTAATGATAATTTAGCCACTTTAGGACGGGTTTTGTTTTATGATGAAAATCTTTCTGAAGATAGAAGCATCTCTTGTGCTTCTTGTCATAAACAAGAATTGGCTTTTTCTGATGATGTCGCTTTTAGTAAAGGAATTTTAGATAGAGACACTGATCGTAATTCGCTGGCATTGGGTTCTGTCTTTAATTTTAATGTGTATTATGGCAATGAGACTAATGGTGGTAACGGCATTCCTTTCTTTTGGGACAACCGAGCAAGTACCGTACAAGAACAAAGCAAGCAGACCTTTGCCAACGAGAAGGAAATGGGTATGGAAATTCATGAGGTAGTGGAGCGTGTGAATGAACAAGAATATTATGGACCACTCTTTAAAGCAGCTTTCGGAGAAAGTAATCAGGTTACAAACGATCAGGTTTTAGATGCGGTTAGTGAGTTTATTAATGCAATGGGTAGCACCAATTCTACTTATGATCAAGCTTTAGATAAGTATTATGAGGAATTTGGAGATGTTGATGATTACAGTCTTATCAATAATAGTCTTCCTGGTTTTACAGCACAACAAAATTTAGGAAAAACACTTTTTGTCCAAAACTGTGCAAGTTGTCATAATGCAACAAATAGTAGACCGCTCAAAATGAAGGCAAATAATGGTTTGGAACTGGAGTATGTGGATGCAGGTATTGGTGATTTGCCAAATGCTTCCTCTAGTGATTATGGTATGTTCAAAGTACCTACTTTACGCAACATCGCTTTGACAGGACCTTATATGCATGATGGTAGTCTTGCTAGTTTGGAGGATGTTATTGAGCATTATAGTACAGGTATTAAAAATCACCCTAATTTGAGTAGAGAGCTTCGAGAAGGAGAAAGTTCTTGGGGTGAGCCTATGAAGTTTAATTTTAGTAGTGAAGATAAAGCGGCTTTGGTTGCTTTCTTAAATACTTTTACAGATGAGACTTTCTTACAAGACCAGCGTTATGCCAATCCTTTTAAATAGGTAAAGAAACTCTAAAATATTTTGAAAACTCGAATTGTTTATAAACTTGATAATTCGAGTTTTTTTATAGCTAAGTGGGTGGACAAGATACAACACACCTTAAAAAAATGATAAAAAAATAATGATTTGGTGTTGGGCGTACAAGCAATTAATAATCAAGATCATTATTTTTTTAATTAGAAGCGGGTACAAAAAAAGTGAATTTTTATGGCGCATTGAGTTTTGTTCAAATCCCCCAATCGTCTTTTCAATATTTAAGCAATACGATACATCTTGGAATTGTCGTAGATTTGCATGCGATTATTGAATGGAGTAGGGGAACAAAACAAAAGAAAACGATGGAAGTAAAATGAGGAATACTTTCAATTCTAAATTCTAAAGTGGTTCAATTCTTAAAGTTCTAAGGGGTTCTGTCCATGCAAAATAGACCTGATGGTAGCGTTATGCTGAAGCATGGCTAAGAGGTTTTGCGTAGGCTGGCATAGTAGCGGACAGCAGGAGCATGCTTGACGACGGAGGCAGTGTCCTTTCTCTCCTAAAAAAAATAAAAAGCGATATTGTCCATAAAACAATATCGCTTTTTGGTTTTAATGCTATTTGGAGACGACGGTGGGTTGCTTCGTCTGTTCGTTTGGGCCTGCTATCCGTTCTTATGGTGGCGGGCCTGCGCTTCGGGTAGACACATGGGGTCTACGCCACCATACCACTACTATCAGGTCTATGTTGGATGGTCTAAATGATAATGGTGCGGTGGGTTTTCGTGTTATCGAATCAGTGTGACAGTCCCTTTGATGGCTTCGCTGGTTCCGTCATCAAATGTGGCTTTGATGTAGTAGATGTAGGTGCCTATATCTTGCTCTTCGTTGTTGAATGTTCCGTCCCAACCTTGTCCTAAAGTGTTGGTTTCAAAAACTAATTGTCCCCATCGGTTGTATACGGTCAAGTTGATTTCAACTAGGTTTGATCCGTATTCTCTAAACTTATCATTGATGCCATCGCTGTTAGGGCTGAAAGCATTGGGAAGTGTGACCCAATTGCTGCAAGCTTCTTTGGTGATTAGGACAGGATACGTTTGATTCGTACAATTAGAAATAGGGGTGAACTCAAACATATATGAGCCTGGTGCGATGTTGTTGAAATCGGCTACAGGAACACCTGCACCAGAATTGCTTATATCTTCCCAGTTACCTTCTATTTCATTGCTTAGTAAAGTATTGAGGTCAATGCGTAAACTATCGGGAAGCGTTTCACAAAGTACGATGTTACCAACAACATCCATTGTGCCAACGCCTTCAATTTCTATGGCAATGATTGTTGAATCGACTGGGCAATTGCCCATTCCTTCGACTACATAGGAGAATTGATAAATGCCTGCTTCTTGGTTCAATGGATTGAGTGTGCCATTGATTGGATCATAGCTGTTGGGCAGTACTATACCATCTAATAAATGCCATGTTCCGTCCGTATCGGGTGCATTTTCAATTAATTGAATGAGGTCGAAAGCGATGTTGTCTGTATTGCAAAGATTGCCTGTACCACCATCTCCAGCATTGGCAGGATTGAATACCCAGAGTTCTTGCTCAGAGAATTGCTCACAGTCAGCAGGAAGGTTTTCGTAAGGCGTGAATCGAATGGTATAAACACCTTCATCAGAACCATCTGTAATGAAAGTTAAGGAATCAATAATCGTTGCAGGACTATTACCTAGTGGCGTATTGGTTATTGTCCAGTAACCTTCTGTACTTGGGCTATTGACTAATTGTGATAAAGTATAGGCAGCATTGGCAGAACAAAGACTATCATTTGGAATCCTTGTACTTACATCGCTACACAAGCAATTGAGGACGGAAACTGTGACGGTATATTCTGTTTCATCACAAGAACTGACAGCACTATTGGTGATGTAGGTAAATTCAAAATCAATAGGTGGAACTGTGTTGAAATCTACCGAAGATAGATCTGTTAAATCAACACCCGTATTTTGAGTATCGAACCAAGTTCCAGTCATATCGCCACTATTGATAAAGTTATTGAAATTAACAATAGATCCATCCGCCGTTGTATTACAAACCGCTAATTCCGTGAACGCAAACTCAACTGTAGGATTTTCATTTAATTGAATCATTGCAAAAGCAGTGTCGTTGCCACAAGTCGAATTGATGATGTATAAGAATTCGTAATCTCCGATAGGATAGTTGGCAGGGGTGAGTGTGCCATTATTGATAAAACCTGCACCTGTTAGAGGATTGGTTGGGTTTTCTTCCCAGAAACCACCCGTATTTGCTCCTGTCAATAACCCATTTAAATTGTAATCTGCCAAATCATTGATACAAAGTGTGTTATTGGTTGCCGTTCCTGCATTTGCTCCATCAATCACTGTGATAACCATATTGTATTGTTCTGGACAATCTGTAATTGGCTCATCCACTATAAAGGCTAAAGTATATTCTCCGACTGTTGCATTAGGCGTATTAAATGTTGTGCCTGTGAGCAAGTTAGGTGTAGGACCATCAATTTGATTCCAAGTTCCTGCTGCTGTCGAAGAAATAAATAATTCTATATCAATGATTGGACTTCCAACACATTGAGCAGGTGGAGTCGTAATATCGACGGTTGGACAATCGGATGCACATTCTTCATAATTGACCATGAAATCTGTTGATGCACATGGATGTTCAGGATATTGGCTGATGACGGTGATAATGGTATCATTTGCATTGCTTCCTGGAGGTAGTACAAAAGTTTCAATACTTAAAGAATCCATTGGACAAATGGGTTGTACTTGGTATTGACAAAGATCATCTAATAGTAAAATATCTGGTTCTTGTTGTGTTGGATAAATGGTTATTACGACATCATTGTCAATTGTATTGATGATGCTTCCATCACCCACACAATTTCCTGTAACAAAGAAGCTATAATTGACGGGCTCACATCCCATATTTGGTGGCAATACGATATTGTTTGGATCTATGGGTAATAAGTCTAGGTCTACCCAAGCAAAGTTGGCTGTTCCGTCACCAACAACAGTGGCTGTTAGAGAGAACGTTAATTCTGAACAAATATTTAGGTCATCCATGGTTGTTAAATCCATTGGACAAGCACAGTTTTCATTGACTTCAAAGAAAGTGAATGTGGTACACCCATTTTCTTCGTAGAAAAGCTCATAAGGCCCTGCAACATTGGCAGAATCTGTAAGCGTTCCAGGTGGTGTATTGTCATCGCTATAATATAAGGTATGTGTACCTAAGCCATTCCCTATCTCATAAGTAGTGTTGTCGATAACATCTTGTAAGGAAAGGCCTGTTTCACAGAAAGATAAATCAGGAAGCGTAATAGAAGGAGTTTCGGTAATGATTACTGTAATTGTAGCTGTATCTGTACAAGCATCTTGTGGTGTGCCAAGGATGTAGTTGAAAATGTATGTTCCGCTAGGATGATTGTTTGTCTCGAAAGTGGCGTTTGTTTCATTAAAGACATCTGGAATAGGAACATTGGGCGTTGTTGGATTTAAACTCCAAGTACCACCTGCGTCACCACCTGTATTGTAATTCGTTAAAACGAGTAACATATCATTACAGACCTCTACCGTGTCATCTATTCCTGCATTAGCATCGTAAATTGTTAGCATCAACGTATCAGAAGTATCAGGGCAATCAATTATAGGATTATCTAATGTAAAGAATAGTAAATAACCACCTGTAGGACAAGCCTCATAAGGTAAGGTGAATATTGTTTCTTGACAAGGATTGATAGGAGCATCGCCCAAAGTAACATAGTTATTCTGGCTATACTGTACCAATGGATATAAAATCAAAAGAAAAGATACCCAAAATAATCTTATAGAAAAGTATGTTGTTATATGTGTGTAAAATTTCATAATGTGTGTATAGTTTGATAGAGAGAGAGGAAAAGAAAGTTGTCAGTATTGGTTTAGGATGAATACATCCAATAAAAACCATAATCAAAGGTCTTATCCATCCAAAATAGACCCGATAGTAGCGTTATACCAAAGCAGTGAGGCGCAGAAAGGCATTGTAGAGACGTTGCACTGCAACGTCTTAGGCACTGCAAGGGCATTTGGTATAGTAGCGAATAGCGGGCCCATGCGGTATTTTGAAAGACAAACCGTTGTCTCCATAAAAAAATATGAATTTTCCATCATTTATGGTCTCATTTTCAAGTGTTTAGGTCTTTGGCCTTTGCACAAGCATAAAAGGTATAAAATATAGTGATAAAAGCCAAATAGAAATTTTTAAAATTATATGCATTGTACACTATTTGGTAACCTGAAAATAAGCCTTTTTGTCAAAGAAATTGTTAAATTTGAGTCATAAAATATATTCATTCAAACTTTATTGAGTAGCTTTGCTGCCTTATGTCAAACAACACTTTATCAAAATACCTATACTATTGGGGAGTGCTACCCCTAATATTATCTTTTACCGCCTGTGAAAAAGCACCAGGAGAAGGTGGAGGCGGAAGCATTACGGGAACGGTCATGACCGAAGAATACCTCAATCAAACCCTTGTATTGGACACCTATCCTGCATCCGAACACCGGGTTTACCTCATCTATGGAGGCGAAGAAGGCGAGGGTTTTGACGACGATACCCGAACCAGTTACGACGGCAGCTATAAATTTGACTATTTGCGTCCAGGCAATTACCGCATCTTCACCTACTCCGAATGCGGTTTTGGCGACCTCACATGCCCCTCGGGCCAAGAAGCTGTCTTCCACGACATAACCATCTCAGACAATAACGACGAGCAAGATGCAGCAGATTTGGTGAGTCGGGAATATCCGTGATTGGTTTTTGTGGTTTAAGTAGTTTTTGTGGTTTATGTAGTTCTAAACCGCTAGGAAGTGTTTGCGTTAAAAGGAACATTGCAGAAGAAAAAAAATAATGTTTGGATTTGGGACTAGTTAACGAAACTACAAAAACCACAAAAACCACAAAAACTAACGAAAGTGAAAATAACAATCATAAACGGTCCCAACCTCAATTTATTAGGCAAACGAGAGCCAGAAATATACGGCACACAGACCTTTGCCGACTACTTTACAATACTCCAAGCCAAATTCCCCAAACAAGAATTAGCCCATTTCCAAAGCAATTCCGAAGGCGCATTAGTGGACAAAATCCAAGCAATCGGCTTTACCCACGACGGCATCATTCTCAATGCAGGTGCCTACACCCACACCTCCCTCGCCATCGCCGACGCCATATCCGCCATCACCACCCCCGTCATCGAAGTCCACATCTCCAACCCCCTGGCAAGAGAACGTTTCCGTCACCATTCCTACCTAAGCCCCGTCGTCAAAGGCTGCATCTCAGGCTTCGGTATGAAAAGCTACTACTTAGGCATCCTATCCTTGACAAGCTCTATTTCTTAAATAAATTTTTTTAGGAGAGAAAGGAAAAAGCTTCGTCGCAACGGAAAGGCCCGCTATCCGCTAATGGATGGCATCTCCAAGATGCCTTGCATTTTCTCACGTACCGAACCGTCTTGAAAGGCATTTCCAAAATGCCTTTCATTTCCACAAATGAACCGAACAAGGCAGCCAACGCAGGATCCAACCACTACTATCGGGTCTATTTTGGATGGTCAGAACCCCTACATCAAGGTTGGGAATCACGGATTTTGAAGGATGTATAG